>Ga0080013_1002634_pt1 | contig 20695 bp, 35 predicted proteins | sample ETNvirenome_6_85_FD_69236 | JGI IMG/M metagenome (GOLD analysis project Ga0080013, IMG submission 69236) | Marine viral communities from the Pacific Ocean - ETNP_6_85 (SPADES assembly) (version 2) | ecosystem: Environmental > Aquatic > Marine > Oceanic | place: Pacific Ocean | collected 2013-06-19 | reverse complement strand
ATAAGTTATTATAAGTCTATGTCGTATTCTTCTCTTATCTTATACTTTCTTTTCAGTGTTTTAAAAGTCTGTTCATTGATACCTAGTATCTTGGTGGCTTCTTTATTGGTTTTGGCAACACTGATAACTGCATTATACAGTGCTTCCTTAGTAATGTCAATGATATTCGACCATAAATTAAAACCATACATCTTGCCACCGGTGCATCGTGCCGCGCATTCTAGTTTAAGACCTATAATTTCCTCTAAGGTAAGTGCAGAAAGCATTACTTCAAATGCTTCGTTAGATTTTCCGTGGTTTCTCAGTTTGTTTGAGAATGATAAATCATTGCAAAAACCTTGGGAAGCTGACTTCCGTGGTTTCATTTATAATAAATTTTCGATTACATCGTCGACGTTTAAGTGCTTTAAAACTTCTTCTAAAGCAAATTCAGGTATATCTGTTTCCGGAGATCCCAGACCGCTAGCGTCTACATCAGCATCAGGCTGCACACCGGTCACCACCGGTGGTGGTTCAACGTCGACACCCAACTCACCTTCATATTTTTCGAAATACAGAGCAAGATTTTTGAGGAGATATTCTTCAAAGAGAGAGATGTCCTCGGGATTGTCCAAATCATCAAAAGCAGTTAGAATTACTTTTTCAATATTTTGGAAATCGGTAAAAGCCCTGTTTCGGCCGGTTTTATCTTCTCCATTTAAACCAAACTCTTCTTTAGGGTCTGGCTCCTCTTCGATTTCTTCTTCTTCTTCTTCGACACTAATGAAGTCTGGGTCATCTTCGGGTCTGTCCCCAAGTGCAATATCAATTTCTTCTGTGATCTCAACATCTTCCCCGGCTTCTTTCCGGGATTCTTCTGGAGCTAAGGTTTTTTGCACGCCGCTCAGGATATGGTTTTTATACGATTCCCGCTGTGATCTGTCAGTTGTAAGGGATTTATACCCTGTTTCTAGGACCGACAAAACATTGGTGTTCTTTAGAAGATCTTCTAAGGCATTAATTCCGGTACTGTCGTGTTTAGCTACAGATGCAACCGCGCTCTGCCCTTCGACCATGATTGCTCGAATAACCTCTCGCAGGCGTACTTCATCTAACTGCTCTTTTAACTCTTGCTTCCTGTTTTTTACAGAAATTAAACGTATCGCCCGCCGAACGTTCTCACGAAGTAATAGTTCTTCTGCTAATTTATTACGATCAATCATTTCTAGCCCACCGATATTCCTAGTAAATAGTTCATTACTTCATTAACTATCTTATCTTCTTCACCAAGGAAATTTTTTGGATGTCGCTTTGGCTTCTTTTCGGAGCCAGTAACCTCTGGGGTGCGATCGGAATATCCCCAACCACCAGCGCCCATACCGGCCGCCGCAGAGTACTCTTCAAGTTTTCCTTGCAAGATATCGTAGCTTTCTTGATCAAACCAACCCATTAATTGTTCAAATTCCTCTGGTGATGCATCATTGAGGGCTTTTCTTAGGGTTGTTCCGCTCATTTCACCATATCCGGGAACATCAATTTCAACATGAGGTGCAACCATCATATATCCATGTTTGCCTAGGCCTTCTAGTTCTTCGCCCTCACGATAAGTTTTATAATAGGCCGGCCGCCCTTTTTTAGTCATTCCGTCTAAATTCGCGAACCTAGGGCTTTCTTTCATATCTTTTCCGCCGACCGCGAAGACTACTGATGTTGTCTCGGGGTCAAAATTTTGTGTTATTTCTACTCCTTGATACGGATTAACAGTCTTTACAATTTGGCTTTCTGGTATGCCGTGTTTCATCATTATAGTCTTTTTTTCTTCAAAACTTAACGGAGATTTGGGGCCCGTCACATTAGACGTCGCAACAAAAGTATTTTCTAATCCAAACTGGCTGACAAGCGCTTGAAATGTTTGGAAATGGTGACGCCCCATTGGTTGAAAACGACCAGGATAGATAGCGATAGTTCTTTTTTCAGTCTGTTCGTTCAGGGCCCAGTTAACTGCTTCCGCAAGAGCCCCCTTTACATCCTGTGCTTTTGAGATAACCGCGGTGATGGGAGTTCCTGACTTTAATGTTATAAAAAGTTTCTTGTTCATTTTGACAGTAGGGGGCAGATTGTTAGCCCATTCTTTAAGGGCTTTGGTGGTTGAAAATCCATCGCTCCCCCAATAAACTGTAAGACTTTCGTTTTGGGCAAACTTGTCGCCCTTATCTACCATAAAATTAGCCCGACTGAATTCTAGGCGATCTACAAACTTAACACCGTTACCTTCATGATCCACGGCCACATATCCCTCAGGGTTGGTGGCCACCAAATCACCCGAGCCATCGTCGATAAAATGCTTAGTGTTATAGACGGCATTATTGTATTTGGCAATGAATATATTTTTAGCTTCAAAGAGAAGCCGCGACACTCTAAAGAGATTTAGCATATCTTCTTTTTTGTTTTCAAAGACTTGAAGATCTTCTTGGCCTTTGTTGAAGGCTCGCATTCTCCCCTTTTCACTCTTTAGATTGTCAATTCTGGTCTCTAACTTAGCACTGTACCAGCTTAAGAATCCCTGAAACGATTTCTCTGGGCTCTCAAGGAACTCACCCCCCTTAATTTCGCTATTGATATAAATATTTAATAGATCAGAAGGTAGGTCGTTATAGTTTATTCTCTCATTAACTTGGTCTGCTTTATCAACCAAGTTGATGACACGTTCTTCTTCGCCGGCAGTGAGAGTAACTGTTCCGGTGTCGTCAGTAAAGAAAGCATCATCAAACCAGATCCCGGGTGGTCGGTTTAAACCACTAACATCCGCTCCGAAACTGGCGCCACCATCAAGACTGTCATAAGTTGTATGAAAAACAATACCAAATTTGGAGCTGCCTATTTCTCTTCCCAAATCAGAGTCAACCGGAACGGCATAAATAATTGTATTAGGCTTGAACCGATAATGGGGTTCACCATCAATCTCTGCGACTTCAAGCATCTCGTCATCAAACATAAAATCACCCTGCAGGATGTTCTTAATTCCCAGAGAGGGCAAATATTTCAATGCTTTTGTTAGTTTGTCAACGAGCCCGGGCGCATGACCATGATTGTCAAGGATGTCTTGAGGGGTGTAGTTAATCTTGGGAACCTTGTTAAAAATAGATTTGGTTCCAACAAAGAACTGGCCATTTTCTGGATTAATACCAGCAAATATGGCCGGCGCACCATCCCATTTAACCGAAGTTTGAATGTGAGACTTAGAATTTCCCTTAAGGGTTTCTAACAATTCGAGCAGAAATGCCCGGGCCATATCATAACCCTCTGGACCTTGAGTGAGAACCAACTCTTCAAGATGTGTAAGGTGTGTGTTGGCTTTGCCTTCTTCTAAGAGAGACATCGTAGACCTACTGCTCCTTAGATTCTTCTAGTACCTGAACTTGTTCTTCAAGTACGGAAACACGCTCTTGAAGCCGGCGCGTGTGGCGCCTCACTTCCCTAAGATTTGCTTTTGCTACTTCAATTCTACGTTCATCGGTACGGCTTCTTGGGGTAATAGATCCAAGAACCTCACCTATCGATTGAATATAGCTAGCGACACTGGGCGCTTTTGATTCACCAAGTAAAAACTCGCGCGTCATCCGACGGAAGTCCATTATTTATTCCGCCTTGGTGACGGTTTTATGCGTGGTCTTTTTCGCGGACTTTCTACGGGCCGCGCCTTTGGCTTTTGGTGTAGCTTTTGCCTTCGACTTTGGTTTTGCCGCGGCGACTGGCTCCGGCTCGGTACTTTTAGTCACCTCAGACACTAGCGCAGCGCTTTTAGCGGCGCTATCCGCAACAGCCTGAAGTTCTGCTTCTGCGGCCTCCTCTGCAGCTTTAGCTTCTGCTGCTAGTCTCGCCGCCATTCGTCGACGTCTAATATTGGGTGCAACCATTTTACTTGTTCTCTCTTCCAAGAAATCCTCGTTCGCGTCTGACTGCCTTATCAGCCGCCGGCTCCTTAGGAGCAGGACGCCTTTCTTTCACAGGCTTTCGCCCCGGTATTTCTTGCGACACTTTACGAGTGCTTAAGAGCCCCGCACGATGTAGTTTTCTACGTTTAAGTGGATTCATTTTACTTACTCTCCTTTTTAACACGCTCGATAATACGTCGAGTGATTTGTTTTGCTTCTTTAACAGAAATTTTCTTGTTTTCTCCCCATGTCTGAGTTCCTAGATGCTTCGATCCTCCGCGTCGGTCTTTCGCACTGACATCGCTGCCTTTTGCTTTCGGAACGGGCCTGCCGCCTCGAACCTCTTTTCCCCAATCCCCGGCTGCCTGTGTTTGAGCCTTTTCTAGGGCAGTTGCTGTTGGAACGTCTGTTGGATCTTCCTTGTCGTCAGCCATCTGCTTAAACTTACCAGCCCCGGTCCAGACTCCCTCTTCAAGATCTTTATCATCTTCTTTACGCCAGCCGCAGCCTTCTTCAAGTTCATCCTCAGCGCGCAGCTTATCAACTTCAGCCTGGATAGCAAACATTTCGGGATCCCCGATGCTTGAGTCCTCTTCTGCCGCCGCTAGGACGGCATTTAAGTCGCCCAACTCCTTGAATCTTCTTGCCACCCACCCCTGGACCCGGGCAGCGCGCCGAGGATTGATGCCGAACTCCGCGGCATGCTCGGCTGCGGGGATGTTGCCTTCCTTAAGAAGCCCCCACTTTTTCATCAACTTAGTGTTGATCTCGTTGTTTTTCCACTCTTTTAGTGACATTTTTGGTTCTCCTGAGTCCGAGAAGTCAATCTCGATGTTAATTTTCCCTGTCTTAATTAGGTCTTCAAAATCCCTAAAGATTAAATTACCTTTAGTATACGCCTCGCGCTCCATTTTTCGAAGATGAGGGTCAGCTTGCGCATACCCGGGCCCCGTATTGTCTTGAGCTGTAAAGTCCCCTCGACAATTTTGTGCGTGATGCACAAGTTCGTGAGATAAAGACCTCATTACATCTTTAGGATGCCGTCCATCAGTATATAACACAACCTCCATGGCGTCGGGGTCATAGTAAGCTGTTTTGCCTAGCATTACTCCGGCATTATCTTGGTCACTCTCAAATCGAATTGTAGCTGGCTTATCAAAACCCAGTTGTTTCTGAGAGTAAGGAAAGAAGTTGCTTACAAACTGTTCGAGATGATATACATTCCCAATTGAGTTGTTTATACACTTATGCATTAATATTAATTAGTTGTCAGCAGAAGAAACAGCAATCCCCAAAGATGATACACAAATATTGAAATGTAAACAAGATTAAGTGCTAGCAAAACTCTAAAGATAGTTGTAGTAAACCGTTTTCTAAAAAAATAAAGGATCCAAATCCCGACGGCGCTAAACCCTAACTTAGCTATTACAAACAGAAGAGGCGAGATCTCCAAGAAAAAAGCCATTATCGGGTTGGCTTCATGCCCTAAGTCGTTCGCCACCCAATAAATTGTAGCAGTTAAATCAATGAGTATAAAGAGTGTCAGGATATATGCGAGCCGGACAACCTTTCTCATTCACTCTAATCCTTCTGTGTCTCCAAGCCCTCACAAAGAGAGCGTGCGACATTGTCGCGCTGCAGCATTTTTGGCTGCTGCCAAAAAGGAACCAACGTGTGAAGGATCATTGCAGCGCCCGACGCCAACAGCAGTGCTGATAAGCGGATCGATCGTTTAGTGTGGGCTAGCCAGCCCTCATCCTTAAAATGTGCCCAATCCCAGCTCATATTCCTTCTTCTCCGGGCCTTTTCGCAGCCATAATCGCGCGGAAGGCAGTATTAATCCGATCTCCGGCAATCGAAATTGCTTCGGCCGCCTCGGGCGAAAGGTCGTCGTCGTCCTGAATGACGGCCTCTAACTGAGAAGCTTGTGCGGATATATGGAATAATTTATCCCGGGCCGACTCCCCTTCTTTCTTCCTAGGCATCCCACCGCTTTCGTCTTCACTTCTATAAGAAGACGCGCCATATGGCATTTCAAGGAGTACCGATTTCGAATTGCGGACCTCTTCTTGAATTAATAAAGTTAGTTCATTTCGTGTAATTTTCATTTTATTCTCCATCTCCTAAGTCTAGACCTTCATCATCTCCGGTCGATGTAGCGTGCTTATCAAGCATACTTTTTAGGACCGCCTGGAGTTGTGATTTAAATGAGTAAAGCTCACCTTCGTCTGCAATTTTTATTAATAGGGCCTGAACGTCTTGGAGAATAGCTCGCTCTCTATCGTCGACTCCCTGCAGCCTATCACCTTTCTCGATATCCGCCGCATCGCCCTTCATAGTTTGTGCCTGAGCCGACTGTGTCACGCTCCGACTACCCAGTGCCGTCACTTCTTGCATCCCCATATCACCCATACCAATCGCAGCGCCTCCAGCGAAGTCTCCGGCGTTCGAGCCTCCTGTATATTTTTGTTGAGCTACCGGCGCAGCTACAACTCGTTGCCACGGCATGGGATATGCGCCTTCGAATTCTATAGAATTTAGGACCCTTCTCATACATGCCGACGCCTTAAAAGCATGTTCGTATGCAGCATCATAAGTCGGATCATCGAGAGCTTCGACGAGCTTCTCGACGGCCTCTCGTGCTACAAGAGCAATCTCATACATTTTGTTCGCGGCCGGATCGCCCTTCTCCTGTTCGGGAGCATCTGTATCGGCCGCCGGCATCCGGTAAGGAACATCCTCCGGTGCAGAAGGTTCATTAATGCCCCCTCCGGTAAACATAGCCTCTTTAACGAGGGCCTTAAGTTGATTATAATCAATACTCATATTAATCTTTTCCTTGTTCAATTCCTGGGAACTTTCTCTTCACAGCAGCACGAACCTTTGCCTTTTCCGCTGAGGTACCATGCTGAGATACCAGGCTCAGGGCCGACCTCGCATGAGTTTCGTCAGGAATGGGATAAGAACCAGCCTGTTTGCCTTTTGGGCCCTCCCCTTTCCCGGGAAGTGCAAAATCACTATCAGGAAGGGCCCTTCTGTCTCCTGCGGAAAGATCTTCCTCGTCAATCATCATCTCATCTAATAAAGCAGCCGGATCGAGGTCAAACATTTCAATCATTTCAGCATTAGTAAGCACTACCTCTACTTCTTCTTTAATAATCTGCAGTATTTCTGACTTCTTCATAACACGATACTCCGGCGTATAATTAATTAGTTTCTTCTTCTTCCTTTGACAGAACGTCGCACCATTTATCTCGCAATTGCTGCGTGACGGCCCCCTCAACGGGAACCGCAACCGCTTCAATCCCAGCAGCCCAGGCGGCCGCCACCTCTTCGTCATCGTCGTCCCAATGCTTACTCACTCCTAGTTCCATAAGCTTATCGGCCTTAAGATTTCCATAGGTGTAGTGAACTTCTTCAACTGGTAATCCAAATTCTTGGATGGCTTCCTCTGGGGTGGGTGCTTTGTCCCACTCATATTTGGGACGAGTTGGTTTACACCGCGACGTGACGATAATCACCTTATTTCCCTGTGCGGCCAAATCTTTCAGGAGCGCAACGTTTTCTTCGTGCGGCCCGAGATATTCTACATCACCGTCTTCTAGGGTCTGATAACGTATAAGCGTGTTATCAAAATCAAAGGAATAGATGTTTTGTTCTAAGTTGTCTTCTTCCTCTAGCTCAATTTGTCGCTTTGCCATCTTTTCTGCCTCTTCGCGAGAGAGACCGCCGCGCTTCATTAAGGCTGTCACCACCGACGACGGCGCATCAGCCTCTTTCTCTTCCGGCTCTTTCTTTTGGGGGACTTTCTTTAGAAATTGCCGCCAGTTTTCAAATAGGAGTTTCATTCAATCTCACCGAGATCAATATTCAGGCTTGGGATAGTTCCCATAAGACGGCTCGGAGCAGGGGGTCCTGCTTGACTTGGATCGGCGGCAAAAGCAGCCTTCTCTTCAGGAGGGGGCTCATAAAAATCGTGTTGGATAGAAGCGGCAACATACACAAGATATTTAACTTCTCGATCTTTGTCCTCTCCTGGTGGTAATTCAAGAGCAGCCATCAATTTTGGAATTACCGATTTAACCGCTTTTGCTTTTGCTTCTTCTTCTAGCCGATCAACGGCTTCGTCTCCCCACACTCTGCCGCTATCTCTTTTGATCTCGCGACGAAAGTTCTTGACCAGGTCGCGACCTTCGCGATCAGCGGCGTGAGAAATTTCATTCTCTTCTATTTCATCGGGATTCATGGCCGGACTTCCGCCGAATTCTTTAATCAGATACTTCCGCCAGTTTTCAAGTAGGAGTTTCATTAGGCGTCTCCGCCATACCAAACCCAAAGTTCAACAAGTTCTTCATAGGCTTCAAGATCGTCAGCACACAGCTGTGCCAAAGCTAAATCAATTGATTTCATACTATAAATAGTAATATTATAGCGTTAATAGCCACTCAATTGAATAGATAACTTCTTGATTATTATATCCTCGGTCGATATCCCGCAAAACCATTTCACGATCGATGTAATAAAAAGTTGGCCACCCCGTTAGCGCCCAGGTGCCCCCGCCGCTTTCTAACATGGCGCGACTTCCGGCAATTACCAAAGAATCTGTATTACCGTACGTATCGGCCCAGGCTTGAATATCTTGTTCAGTGGGTACGTTTCCTTCTGCAGTTTCCACCAAGACGGTAATATACAAAAGGCCCGTGTCTCGATAAAGATCTTGAATTTCCTGTGCATGCGCGGCCGCGTTCCGACATGGACCACACCATCCAGCAGAAAAGTCCAGCACAATGGGGCGCCCATAAAGAGCATATAAGCCAAAATTATTTCCATTATGATCAATTGTTTCAATATTACAAGGGTGGTCTCCTTCCACACATGCACAATTTTCCCATGTGATATTGGAAGGAGGGATAAACGGATCGGATACGACGTCGTCTTCCCACTCAACATTTGGCATTTCGTCACCTACTTCGGTTGGCGTATCGCTATCCTTTTCGTTGTCTGATTCGCAGCAGTCCTGATCAGGAATGCATGCAGCCAACGACAAAGCTAAAATTATTAATAATGTTCGCAACATAACATCACCTCCTATTGTAACTAGGGGCTAACGCGAAGCGTAACGAAAAAATTTCTCTCAGGAACAGTTATACCAGTCCCACAGGCCAACCAGATCTTCATAATATTGAAGCTCGTCATCGGATAAGTGGGACAAAGCGTCGTCGAGAACACGTGAATTCATATGCTAATTATCTACTCAAAAGCTTTACGAAAAATTTTCCTAGTAAAAACTAGAACCACAACCACATGTTGTGTTGGCTTTAGGGTTATTGAAGACAAATCCTTCAGATAACCCCGTTTTTACAAAGTCTATGGTCGTCGCTTCCAGTATAGAGGCGCTATGTGGATCTACGTAGACCGTAATGTTCTCTAACACTACCACGATATCGTCCTCAGACGTCTCAGAATCGATTTCCAGGGCATATGACATGCCGGCACACCCTCCGCCCTTGACGGCCACTCGGACGCTCTCAGGGCCCTTGAGGGCCGCGTTGAACTGTTTAACAGCGGCGTCAGTAAATGAAAGCATTAGTGGTAGGTGTTATCGTCGTCGGGAAAATAGTCAACAATAGAATTAAGACGAAGCAATAGGCTACTGTCCTTTGTATCGACGAACACCGAAATATAATCATTAGAGGTAATAGGTTCAAAATCTCCTTGATTAAGACGTACCTCGCCTCCCGCTTTTTTAACCAATACAGTGCATAGCGTTGTGAGGTACTCCGGAGACTTTAAAAATGTGCGCAATTCGGAAGGGTCATCGAAATCTGTAGGTATAACGCTAGCGGCTTCGTCATTATCATGTAGTGGGTTTTTTCTCATAGCGTTAATTAATTTATGAGCCTCTTCGACCAATTCGTCGGTTGTAAGCTGCCACTCCTTCTTATACCGGTATCCGCGATACGCTAATCCCGCGGCGATCATACACAAAAGACCCGTGAGACTTAAGAAACCTATACTTAACATATCAGGCACGTACTAAGTATACCTCAGATTGGGAAAAAATGATAGCAAAATATTTTAGAAGACGGGTTTTTAGCAATAAGAAAGCAAATAGCCAATACAGCTTACTATAATAATGCTACACGACCAGAAGATTGCCTCAGTAATTTTGTCATTTACAAAATGCACGATTATAAATAGTATACTAGCCGTGTTATGTACGTGTCGAAAATATGTTATATATCTGTGGAATTGCTGGGAATATATTTAATTTCCCACGCGCCATGGCCGTTCGAAGCACGTATACGCATGCGCATATCGTCCGCGTTATATTGTGTAAACACTTTCGCGCGAAAATATGCGCGTATTATCTGCTTAAGCCTGTCGAATATTTTTTGTGTTTCTGCGCTTCGGGGGACGCCTAGTTGCATATTTATCTAACCTCACCGGATAATAGCGCTTAAAGGCTTCGGTTGCCTCTAATGGACTAACTATCTTCTTCTTTACTTTATATGCCTTCCATGCAAAATATACTAGCAAACCACCTGGAACAATAATCGCTATAGCTAATATAACCGCTTCTCTCAACAACATACTGTTTTAATTATGTTCTCCTCTCTTTTCTTTCCCTAGCCATATCTCAAAAGTTTGAAAATTTTATATACGCATTATTAATGTACTTAGACATCGCTTAGCACATGCACGTATTACGTAGCGCATACATTCGGGGGGTGTGGGGGAGGGGGGGGGTACCCCTACTCTCTTATATGTGTATTACATTCTTTTTTAATGTGCTCTCGACCGTGAGTTGCATGCGTCACACAAACAACTCACAAGCTCACAAAGCTCACGGTCAACGGAAGGCGTCCCCTATTGCTACCGCTATCACTAGCAGTAGTACAGAGAGGGCTACACAGACCCCGGCTGATACTAGCAGTTCCATATATAATTTCCTTACCTCTCGACCGTGAGTTTATTACTCACGCTTAGGGTGCATGCGAATAACCCACCTCTCGCATGACTCACGGGGTTCAGCAACCCTTGACCGAATCGGTCCTGCCCGTCAACGGTCGCCAGGAACGGCAGACACTTTATTGACAACTCACGCACACTCACGTTACAACACGCTCACAATCTTTTTACAACTCACGGTTGACTCACGCGGGAATCTCATGTACTTAGGCCACCAACCCTCGCAACCACTCCGAAAATAATCCAAAGCGACACAATAAAAAGAATACTAGATGCAATCATATTACTATCCCCCTAAGCAACGGGCACCAGATAGGTCGCGTTGCCGCTCTCAGAGTTATAGTTGTTGTGCTGGTCGGTTATGCCTGAGTGCATCCACATGACCCAAACATTCGCCAACGGTCGGCTAGGGTCCATCCCTAGAGGCTCGACCTTCGTCACGGTGCCGATGAAGTCTGGACCCTCACCGATATTCCCATCATCGTCAGGACGCTTCATTATGCCTAGCTGCTGGGGCTCGACAATCTTGACAAGCTGACCGGGAACGAACGTGGTGTACCTCGTCAGGTCAATCTTTGCTTGTGCCTTCTTCTCTGCCTTCTGCTTGGCGAGACTGTCGGCTCGGAGTTGCTTCTTTTCGGCTAGGGTCGGCGTCCGGTTAGGGTTCGTGCCTGGGCGAAGTGCGCTTGTCCAACCTTCATGGGCTGGCTTCTGAGAAGTATTCTTTTTTGTGGCCTCGTACTTCTTCTGCTTCCGACCCCAACCCTTGTTCGCCCAGCATGCGTTGGCGCAGACGACGTTACCAGACTTTGCCTTGAACTTCTTAGCTCCGCACTTACAGGTATCTGCGCTCTCGGCTCCTGCCTCGATGGCAATCAGCTTAGAGGGAATCTCCGACTTGAACGCTCCCGGCTTGAAGTGCGAGCCGCTAGCGATGGTTCGCCACTGCGACTGATTATTGATATAAACTGCTTTGAACTGTGCATGCTTGCCTGCAATCGGCTTTCCGGTGTTCTTGTCGGTCCCGGTGTTCACGACGATTCGGACGTTCCGAATGGAAGAGTGAAACTTGCTAGCAACAAGTTCTTTGCTCTTGTTGTTGTGCGCTTTGAAACCGTTGCTCTGAAGAGTTCTTTTGAAAGTCATTCTTTTGTGTCTCCACCGGGCTTGATTGCCCCCACTCTCTTATTATGCCTGAAAGTGAAGGCAAAGTCAACAATTAAAACTTTTATTTGAAAGAAATTAAGCCCACGACACAACGAGAGGCGCGAGGCGCTCATCTACCTTGCACCCACCAACCCGGCGAATCTCTGGAAGCGTCACCTTGAAACCTTCGGCGCGGAGGCGCAGCCCAGCGCGATAAAGCACATGGAAGGCGAGCGTGACATCCTCGCTGCCGACCCCACCAGACCAGAAACGGACTAGATGACGATTGAGAGAACTATTGTCAAACAGTCGTCGGACCAATGCGATATTGATTGCTCGCTCGTTGTGGAGTCCATCGCGAGCTTGCCACGAATTCGCATCCTCGCGAGCGCGGCGGGCGCTGTAGGTGAGCCTTCCAAACATGCTATTGGTGAGAACTTCATCGACGTTGTGTTGACAACGACTGCGATAATGATTCGCATGGAATCGGGCGGAGGTGTCGCCTTCGCTAGCGCGCTTGTCAATGATAGGAGTGACTGCCGTTTCGATGAAACGGTCAACCAGTGCGTCGATGCGTCGGTTGAGAGCGCGGTCACGGCTCGGTGCGCTAAGGGCAAGCTCCGCTTTTCGCGCTGCCTCGTCGGCTTTGGTCTGGAGGTTGAAGGCTTGTACCTGGGTGCGGGCTTGCTGGGCAGAAATCATGTTTTTGTCTCCTGGTCGGTGTGTCCGTCACCCGACCGTCTTTATATTATGCCTGAGTTGAAGGGAAATTGCAAGCGAATAAACTTTATAATCAAAGAAATTTTTTCGTACCCGCTGTGCGTAACTCCTGAATTCTTCTCTGTTTTCTCAATTCTCGGTTAAAAGTAGTTGTTAAGTGTCTGTTTTTACCCTGGAAACGCATGAACCTCGTAGGAGGCTCACAGTCGCCTTGTAAGCGACTTTATACCCTTCCCCTGTCCCGGCTACTCGCGTAGCCTATTCCAGGGCACGTTGCGGCTCCTACATGTCCTTTTCGGGCACCGAAACCAGCCGCTCAGGCTTCGGGTCAAAATATGGTCGATTTGCGTAGTATTCGGTTGTAAGCCACATGCGCTGCACTCGGCAGGGGACTGGCTTCGGTGCTTCAAGGTCCGTCAGGATGATGAGTCCGTCGAATCCACCCTTTTCGTTGACGAACTTGGTCGGAGCGTTGAAACAGGTGCCACCGCGCATCGTGCGTTCACGCCTACGATTCTCACCCTTCTTCCAGACCCAATTCTTATCGGGGTCAACGCGAGTGTCGAACGGAATCACTGTGAACTCTGCCAGCTTCGCCAGTCCGTTCAGTTCCGCGAAGAAGGCGGCAAGCATCCGGTCACTGACCGACCCAGACTGGTCGATTGCGATGGCAATCTTCGCCTGACGGGTCGCCTTCTTGCCGGGGTGCATGTAGGGATAACGCTTGTTAATCTTTCGGACGGTTGAACGCTTGTTAGCCTTCTGACTTTGCTTAATGAAGTAGCGCAGGACCGACTTCCAGTCAACCTTGTTGCTGATAGCTTCCATGATTTCCTTGCGGCAGTCGCCGGGAACGCTTCCCCAGCCGCGTGACGACTTGTTTGCTTCCTCGGCTGCCTCTTTAATAAAATCCTTTACTCGTTCCTCGGCAATTTGTTTCACTTGGTCGTCAACGTCGCCCCATCCATCATGGTCGTCAAAAACTCCATCCTCAAAGGGACCGTTGCCCTGACCTTCGCCTTGACCTTGACCTTCGCCTTGACCTTGACCTTCGCCTTCGCCTTGACCCTGACCTTCGCCGCCACCTTCGCCGCCACCTTCGCCTTCGGGCAGGTTCTTCAAGTACCATTCGGCAGTCTTGAACGGGGGAAGCTCCGCGAACGGACCAACACCCGGCATGCAGCAGCCTTCGGGCAGGTTCGGAAGGTGACAATTTATTGACAGGTCCATCGCGATGTTGTGTCGCTTGCGCTGCTCAGGACTCATATCGCGGAAAGAAGAGAATCGGTTGCCCGTAACGTGCTGAAAAACAATGTGATAGAACTCGTGCTTGAGAACATCTTTTCTAGCTTCATCGCTCAGGTCTGCAAAAAACTTTGGATTGTAGACCAATTCCAATTTTCCTTCTTCGGTCACTCGGACACCAGCGGTCGGAATCCCGGTCATGCTCCGCTTGTCCATTCGGCGCGAGAGAGCCGCGAAGAAGGGTTCATCGAGAAGCAAGCGGTGCATATGCACGTTGAGGTTGAAGGGGGTTGCGGGCGCGTCGAGGGTGTCGAGTGCGGCGGCAGTTTTGTCGGTCATGTCGGTCATAGTGGTCATGCGAATTCCTTACTCTCTTATTATGCCTGAGTTGGGCGACAAATGCAAGTGAAATAACTATTAAGTGAAACAAAAATCATTCTTCTAAGTCCTTGAAATCATTGAGGCCAGGGGCGCGGGAAACCCGCAACCCCTTGTTATTCCTCAGTTAGTGTTGATTTCCTCTCCGGTGAGAATCTCTACGAGATAGGCTCCGATGCTCTTACCCTTGACTTCGGTGGAGTGCAGGGCAATCGCGAGGTCACTGTTCGCCTGTCCCACTGCCGTCCACAACTTCATAGCAGGCTCGCTCGGCAGGCTGAGGAAGTAACTCGCGAGGTTCACTCGGACCTTTTCAGTGACCTCTACGCCCAGGCGACCCGAAGCCGCAATCTTGTCAATCAGGGCACAGTGGTCGTTCAGGTCAAGGTCGTCAGGCACCTTGCCGTTGTCAAGTACGTCAGCGACGGAAACAACCTTACTGTAATTTGCAACAAAGTCGTTGAACGCGACGGCAGCTTCAAAGCCAACGTAGGCACTCGCCAGGGAGTACACGGTTGGATTCGTCTCGCCAGCGACAACCAGCCCAGCAGTCCCCACAGTGTCGCTGAAACGCTGCCAGGAACGACGGGAAGGGTAGACCTTGTTCGGTTCCGGGTCTTCGTTGTGCTCCAAGTGCGCGACGTTGTTACGAATGAAGTCCACAACCAGCGCATCGAGGCGATTGTTCGCCCAGCCCAGCCAGTCGTCAACGGTCGGCTCAACATCGAAGGTAGTGTAGCGGTCAAGCTCGGCAGGGTCCATTTCGCCCACCTGATAGGAAGCTGCGCCCGCGTGAGTGCCACCGTTCACGGCGGCGAAAATCAGTGTTTCAGGGTGCAGAACGTGCCCTGCCAGCTTGCGGCTATCGCAAAGTTCAAAAATGCCCTGACGGACTTCCAGGGTCGCCCGGTCCACTTCATCGAGGAACAAAACAACAGGCTCATTGCATGCGCGAGCGAACCAGTCAGGCGGGCAGAAAGAAGTTACGTCACCGTCAGTCTTCGGCAGACCAAGAAGGTCGCCTTCGGTCATTTGACTTGCGCGCCGCTCGACAACGGGAAGGTCCAGAGTCTCAGCGAACTGATAGACGATGCTGGATTTGCCAATGCCGTGCCGACCCCGAAGCAGAACCGGGTGGTTCGCGTCGGTAACGTGGGGAAGGACGGTCAGAAGTGTCTTGAAATCGATTGCCATGTTTTGTGTCTCCTAGTGGGCTTAATCGCCCTTCCACTCTCTAAGTATAACCCAGGTGGGGTTGAATTGCAAGTAAATAAACTTTATTGTTAAAACTCTTTTAGCTACTCTAAGTAGTTGAAATTACTCGTTATTGCTCTCGGAGTTATCGTCCGTGCTCGGATTGAGGCGACCGTGCAGTTCGTCCAAGGTCGCGGAATCATTGAGATATTCCTTAATTGCCTTGCGCTGGGGCGCAGTCATTTCAAAGTAATTGCTCTTAGTGTTCGCGTCCTTGCCCGATTGAAACCACTCGGCTGCTCGTTCCTGGGCAACCTCCAAGGCAGTGAAGGTACCGGACGCTTCACCAACGGGTGAGGGCGAAGCCACGGTCCACCTCGATTGCTCGTCGCTCCGGGTGCGCGTGTAACCCCAATGGTCCTCGCCTGTGCCGGGAGCGATGAGCGGAATATCCGGCAGCATTAGCCCTTGCGTCCCTGGTCGTCCGTTCCGCCGTAGCTCGCCACCGATGACTTCTATTGACAAAACGTGCCAGTCGCGAAGTCCCCCCTGCATTTGCCGATGGTCAAGCGAATCGCCATCGCCCTCACCGAAGGGCTGGAGGAGGCCAATCAGCGGCTTCTCGTCGCCATTGTGATAGTTGCCCTTGTGGTCCTGCCAGCTAATCGGTACCGATACAATGGCTCCAAAGGCTGCACCCTGACTCGTCGCCCACTTTGCGAAGGCTTGCCGCCACAGGTGGGTATCCGAAGTAAACGTCGCCTTATGGGTCTTGAGCGTGGAGCAACCGCGTCGGTTGTGTCCCGTCTGGTCACAGTAGGAGCACGTGCGTGGCTTCATGCGATTGAGCTTCGTCGCTGCGTAACTATTCGGGTTAGCAGCAGCTTCCTTTTTCAGTTGTGGGCAACCGCGCAAATTATGACCGCGATTATAGCAGTGAGAGCAGGTTACGGTTCCATGATATGACATTTTTGTTCTCCTTCGGGGCTTGAGCGCCCGTCCACTCTCTTATTATGCCTGAGTGCAAGGCAGAAGTCAATAGCTAAAACTTTATTGTCAAATAAAAGTTTTTCTTTTCTAAGTGCTTGAATTTACTGAGGATATTACTTTAACCATTTGGCGACCCACAATGAAAACCTCGTCAGAGACGATTTCAACCTTTGCGATGCCACGGCGGCGGCGGGGAATCACGCGAACAACGGTGCCTGCATACTCCCCCGCTTCGGGGGCGTTAGACCACTGCGCGGCATATTCTGACCATGCAACTAAATCACCGGGTTTCATTGACAACCTCTAGGGTTTTGAAGTCCTCCCACCGCAGGGTGCCATTCCCCCAGCGCACAAGGATAAACGTGTCGTCTACGCGGGTGACAATCCCCACCTTGCGCTGACACCAGCCGAATTTGACCAAATCACCGGGCTTCATTGATAACTTTCAAATTGGCTTTGAACATCCAGGCGTGAGTTCCACTATTCGGGAAGCTGACACGGACCTGAGTATCTCCGTCCGTGTAGTCCCGCGTGTCTGTGATGACGCCTAAACCTTTGAGCCACGTGTTGCGCCCATCGGGAGGACAGTATCTTACTAAATCGCCAACCTTCATCATAGGTATATTATGCCTGAGAATTAAAAGAAAGTCAAGAAGCAAAACTTTATTGTCAAATAAAAGTTTTTTATTTGACCGGGCTTGCTAGCTCCAGATATTTAGTTCCGATTTCTTCAACCCTGGTATACCCCAGCCATCTTATTTGTACAAGTTCGCCCCGTAGGCCGCACTTGTACCAGCCGACAACTATTGCCATCGGTCGCTGTCCTTCACCGTAGGTACGTCTTACTAAATCACCGATTTGCATTTACCAACTCCAAATCTTTTTCTTTATACGCGCCGCGAGAGACAGACCCGATAGCCCAGTCCGTAAGATGGACCCATTCTACGGTTTTTAGCTTCATCGCGCCGGGAGTTTCAGCAACGATTAGGCCGAGCCACGCAGGTCTAAGCCGAAACCTTACCAAGTCACCGATTTTCATAGAGACTCAATCTCCGATTCGTCAATAAAACTAAGGACTTGCCCCGTTCCAATCAAAAGAATTCTGTACTCACGCGACTGGCTGAAATTGAAATTGTCTACGGCAAGAATCGTGCCAACATAGCCCCCTCGTTCCTCGCGGAATCCTCTCCGAAACCGGACGGTCTGACCCTGCCAAAAAACTTCGGGGGCGCGCACATTGTAGCCTTCAAGATATTGCTTGTTCACTTCGTTTCCTCCGGTGAACTCACCACCATTAAAAAATCGCGTAGCTCCGTTGATATTTCTTGACTGCGAGTGCGCGTTGTTAAAGCTGGGGTGGTATGCTGGTCGGTCCAATGAACCTCAACCGCACCCCCGTTGAAACCAATCACGATTCCAAGACAATTTTGCAGCCCCGTCATTTGGGGAGTGTACTTTACCAAATCGCCAACCTTCATCATAGGTATATTATGCCTGAGAATGGAAAGAAAGTCAACGGTGAAAACTTTATTGTTAAATAAAAGTTATTGTATCCAGGCCGCTTCAAGTCCCCAATATTCTTCGGTTTCTTCCAAGGGAAGGGGGGGAGTTTCGTTTATGTCATCGAAACTAGGAGGGTCATATTCGTCATCGAAACCATAGCGGAGCGAGTTGCAAGAATACCATACTTCATCCATTAGTGCATGCTCCATTCATAGACGACTGCTGCGCTACCAATCCAAAAGGCAAAAAAGATAAGTAATTCAATCATTTATACCTCCGCGCCAATAATAGCAATAAGAACAGTAAAAAAAGTAAAGACTAACATTAGTTTTTCTCCGCATCAGGATGTTTGTCGAAAGGGTCCACCGATGCCGTGGTGCCCAAATTTGTTTGTGTGTTAAAAGTAAATGCTTGCTGATTCAAAGTAGAATTTGCGCGAACATCGACCTCAATCCGGTCAACGTCGCGAGCACCCATAATTTTCTGCCAGCACCACTCAGCGGAGCCCGCATCTTCTTGGTCGCTTTCAAATCCATCGGTAAGCCACGCCACCTCTTTTCGTTCGCGATAGTTGTCGAGTGCAACCAAAACGGTGGTTACTTCGTCGTCGGTCAATTCAATTTTCATTGGTGTCTCCTAGTGGCTTGATTGCCACTGTCCTTATAGTATGCCTGAGTTCCGGCAAGAAGTCAAGCTGTTAAAGTTTATTGTGAAAAAAAAGTTATCGTTCTAAGTTATTGATTTTATTGGAGTTCGGGGTGCAGGTTCTCTTTGGTCCCTGCTGCCTAGCCTCCTGGTAACTTTGTTTCGCGGTCGCCACGTTAATTGTTGGCATACCGCTGGAATTCAGGAGAGGCGTTGAATCCCTATATGTTTAGCTTAACCCGTCACTCCTGTTTTGAACGCTTAATCTTCTTCGCCTTCTTCGGCGCGTTTTTCAGGTCGCGTTCCTCACACTGAATTATGTTAGAATCTCCAATTAAAACAACACCATATGGCTTGCCCCCTCGGGCATGCGTCTTAACTGACGCCCCATGCTCCACCACCACCGCGAGCTTGCCCCGGTAGGGGCTTCGGACTCGCATCGCCTTGCGAAACTGCACCAGCCCCCCTAGCGGATACTTGGCAGAAGCCATAGCATTTGCGATAACGGCATTGGCATATTTATTGCACACCATCGCCTGATATTCTTTTTGGGACGGAACAAAGTTTTCCTCGCCCCACGCTCGCTGAACAATATTTTGATAGTACCCGGTGCGCCCGTAATACTTCACTGCGATGTTAAACCGCTGCTGCTTGTCAGCGTTCCAGTCGTCTTCCCAAGTTTCTCGCTGCGCGAGTGCTTCATCGGAGAAGCGCCCCTCGATTTTGCCAACAATTTCAAGTTGGCGCGGCGAGAGGGTCCGACCGTTTTCTATCTGTTCTTTGACAGACTCAACAAAGCCTCGGTCCCACCCGCCATTTTCAGGTACGCGGGTAATGAGTTGCTCGATTCGTTCTAGCACGTTAGTATCTCCGTCACTGTCCATACTCTAAGTATGCCTGAGTTGAGCTTAAAAGTCAACCCCTGAAACTTTATTTTCAAATAAAAGTTATGCCGTCGCCGCGCACAAAGAACTTCTCGGAATCATTGAAGATTCTCGGATGAAAAATGTGGTGGGCTACACCCTTTGCACGATTTACATGACATGAAGTGGTCATTGATGCGAACCCTCCCCCCGGTGCGGTGAAGTCGCCCACAACGACGACGCCTGCGCTGGTCCGGTGAGCGATTTTCTTGCTGTACGACCACAAATTTGTTCCGTCGCTCCGGAGATTTTCAGTCCAGCTTACAGCCTTGTCGCCTCGCCTAAATGCTTGAATTACTTGATTATTTCTCATTTTATGCCTCGCTTATAAGTTCAAGTTCTCTAACGTGTTCTTCTGATGTTCTGCCACTGTCCCAAGTGAACCACTTGACGGCAACAACGTGTGCGCCATTTGCGTTAACTTGAAGAATCTTCATTACTGTGCCGGGGTCGTCTTTGAGCGGCAGAGATTGTACAATGTCGCCAACTCGCAAGATGGGCTTTCCCCATGCGTCTGATTTTCTCATTGGCTTCCCTTTTGAACTAGCGTCAAAGACTTGACGGCAGTCAGTTTGTCGCCATCGCCGTGCAGCTTGCACCAACTCGGTCTACCGTGGGGACCGAGAATCGGTCTACCATCGGAATGTTCACGTTTTTCTATTTCTGCCACCAGATAAACTTTGTTGTCTGGCACCAGCCGTCGGCAGTCTGCCGCCAGGGTCAGGGGAATTCTTTTTACCAAATCACCAACTTCAATTGTGCTTTGCATTTACGACCTCCACGGCATCGGGCATTAAAGTTTCACACCATCGCTCAACGACACCATATTCGGGTGAATAAAATTGGTGCATTTCGTCTTTCAATCCTAAGTAAATACAAAGTTGCCCCGTCTTTGTCCATCGGACCAAATCACCGATTTTCACTGATAACCTCCACCTCGTCGGTAATCCAAACATCTTTGCAGCCCAACTCTGTCAAGAATACGTCGGCTACATAATAGGGGGAGCAATCCTCGGGGTCGTCTTCAAGGCGAGGCTCCGTCAAGAGTATTGCTGTTTCGCCAAA
>Ga0080013_1002633_pt1 | contig 20695 bp, 20 predicted proteins | sample ETNvirenome_6_85_FD_69236 | JGI IMG/M metagenome (GOLD analysis project Ga0080013, IMG submission 69236) | Marine viral communities from the Pacific Ocean - ETNP_6_85 (SPADES assembly) (version 2) | ecosystem: Environmental > Aquatic > Marine > Oceanic | place: Pacific Ocean | collected 2013-06-19 | reverse complement strand
ATGGATGGGCCAGCCGATAAAATCGAACGGCGAAAAGTCGACGCGCTGATACCATATGCGAGGAATGCACGAACGCATTCCGACGATCAGGTTGCGCAGATCGCGGCGTCGATCAAAGAGTGGGGATGGACAACCCCGGTGCTGATCGATAGCGATGGCAGGATTTCACCGGCCAGCAGGCCAAATTAGAGGGTAGCGGGAAAATTCTTCCCCACTAAAAAAAGGATGAAACAAGATGCCGCGTAAAAAAGCAGGCCAACCAGCGTTCAAGCCGACCGACGACGAGCGAAAGCTCGTAGAGCAGATGACCGCTTGTGGCATCCCGCAGGAATCCCAGTGTCTTGTGATCCGCGACGGCATTGATGACAAAACTCTGCGCAAGCATTTCCGGCGAGAACTGGACACGGCGGCGACCAAAGCCAACACAAAGGTCGCCGGGACGCTGTTTAACAAGGCTATGGGCGGCGACACCGCCGCCATGATCTGGTGGTCTAAGACCCGCATGAAGTGGAGCGAGAAGCAAGAGGTCGAGCATACCGGCGATGCAGTGTGGACAATTAAAAATGTCTACGAGAAATAATGCTGGTCGAGCGTCGCATTAGAAATTATCAAGCGCCGCTGCATCAGTATATGTGCGGCGGTGGGAAGCGAGCGATTGAAATAGCACACCGGAGGTGGGGCAAGGACGAGATAGCGTTGGCATGGACGTTTCAGGCAATTACTGATCGACCGGCAACATACTGGACGTGCCTTCCTGAATTTTCTCAGGCTCGCAAAGCAATCTGGTCGGCGGTCAATCCGCACACAGGGCTGCGCCGGATCGACGAGGCATTCCCCGAAGAATTGCGTGAGGTGACGAACGAAGGCGAAATGTTCATCCGGTTTAAGAATGGCGCAACGTGGCAAGTTATCGGATCGGACCGATATAATTCCTTGGTCGGTGCGGGCGTGGCTGGCATTACGTTTTCCGAATGGGCGTTGGCTAACCCGTCGGCCTGGGGATATATCAGCCCGATGCTGCGAGAGAACAATGGTTGGGCGATGTTTGTCACGACGCCACGCGGCAAGAATCACGCGCATGAGATGTATAATTACGGCCTGAAGACTGAAGGCTGGTTTGCCGAGATTTCAAATGTCATTGACACTGGCGCTTTCGCAGAGGCGCAGCTTGACGAAATCAGAGCGGAATATGTCGCGCTTTACGGCGCTGACTTTGGGGCGGCTCAATTCGAACAGGAATATATGTGCAGCTTCGAGGCCGCTATTCTTGGCAGCTTTTACGGTATGGAACTATCGGTAGCACGATCCGAGGGGCGCATTTGCGAGGTCGAATATGACCCCGATCTCCCCGTGATGACCGTTTGGGATATCGGTTATTCCGATGACACGGTCATTCTATTCGTGCAGATCATCGCTAACGAAGTGCGGATCATCGATACCTATAGTGCAAACGGTCACAATCTTGCGCATTACGCCGAGGTTATTTCCGGCAAGCCGTATGAATACGCTCGACACTGGTTGCCCCATGATGCGCAGGCGAAGACGCTGGCGGCGGCTGGGCGCTCGGTGTACGAGCAACTGACCAAGGATTACGGTCTTGAAAGCGTGAATATCCTGCGGAACACCAACACTGAAATGCAAGGCATCCTGGCGGCGCGGCATCTGTTCCCGCGCTTGTGGATTGACGAGGATCAGGAAGATTTCTTGAATGCTTTGGGACAGTTCCGAAGAGAATGGGACGATGATCAAAAATGCTTCCGGGACCGGCCCGTCCATGACTGGACAAATCACTTCGCGGACGCGCTGAGGTATCTGGCATGGGTCTGGAAGGAGCCGGTGAAGCCAAAAGCCCCCATCCTCAATCCGACATTGACCATCGGCGGGCTGTCCACCATGACCATGAACGACCTGATTAAATCCGTTAGCAAGCGGCGAGCAAGGTATGATTGACAAATTTTCTGATTTGGGGCAATAATTGCGGTGGCAAAGAAATAATAAGGCCGACCGCAATGCCATTCGTTGGCGATGCTGAGTAAAAGCGAGAAAAAAGGCGGCTATGCCTGAAAATACAGACGCACAAGGCGGCACGTTAGTCACCCCGGAGGACGCGGGCAAAGGCGCACCCGGCGTTGTTGCTCGCTGGATTGCCGAGCTTGAGCTGAGCGAGAAGGTCGAGAAGAACTGGCGCGAACGCGCCAAAGATGTGCAGGAGCGTTACCGCGACGAGAAATCGCAGAACGAGCGGCGCTATTCGTCTTCCAACCGCTATAATATCTTATATTCCAATATCCAGACGATTTGCCCGGCTTTGTATAATCAGTCTCCGACGCCGGATGTGCGGCGGCGGTATCGTGACGCTGACCCGGTCGGCAAGGAAATCTCCGAGGTTCTGGAGCGCGCGTTGTCGTTCACGATGGATGATTGCGATTTCGACCGCTATATGCGTCTGGCAATCAAGGATCAGCAGATTTGCGGACGCGGCGTCACGCGGGTGCGGTACGATCCAGTGTTCAGCGAAGAATTCGACGAAATGGGCGACCCCTACGATGATTTGAAAAGCGAGGAAGTCAAGTTTCAGCATGTGAACTGGGCTGATTTCCGCCACGGTCCCGGTCGCACTTGGGAAGAGGTCGAGTGGGTTGCCTTCAGTCATTTGATGACGCGGGACGATTTGCGCGACAAGTTCGGCGACAAGATCGGGGATGAGGTCGAGCTTGATTACACGCCCATCGGCATGGAAGACAAGGACGGCGACGTTGTTGCCGACACGTTTAAACGCGCCACAGTGTGGGAAATATGGTGCAATCGCCGGAAGGAGGTGATTTTCATCTCCAAAAGTGTGAAAGAACGTCCCTTGAAGACGGACCCCGATCCTTTACAACTTCGCGGGTTTTTCCCGACGCCCCGGCCCCTGTATGCGACCGAGAATACGGACAGTCTCGTCCCGGTCGAGCCGTTCCGATTTTATCGCGATCAGGCCAACGAATTAGACAACATCACGCGCCGCATTTCCGGCATTATCGCCGCTTGTAAGGTGCGCGGGATTTACGACAGTACGATCACGGAAATGTCCAATCTGATGGACGCCGGGGAGAATATGATGATCCCCGCGCAGGACGTTCTACCACTGATGCAATCAGGTGGGCTGGATAAAGCGGTTTGGATGTGGCCGATTGAGAAGATCGCGGGAGTTTTAAACGAGCTTTATAATCAGCGCGAGCAAATCAAAAAAACCATTTACGAGATTACGGGCATTGCAGACATCATGCGCGGTTCCACAGCTTCGTCCGAGACATTAGGCGCGCAGCAGCTCAAGGTACAGTTCGGCACCATGCGGCTGGACGATATGGGCCGTGAAATTCAGCGATATGCTCGCGGTCTTGTCCGTCTTGCTGCGGAGATTATCTCGGAGCATTTCAGCCCCGACAGTCTAGCTATGATGACCGATATCAAGCTGCCTTCACCGGAAGAGAAGATGATGGCGCACCAGCAGGCGCAAATGATGGCCCAGCAGCAGCAGCCGGTGCCGCCCCAGTTGGAGGAGATACTTGAAAAACCGACTTGGGAAGAATGTATGCAAGTCCTGCGGGACGACAAGCAGCGTTCCTACCGGGTTGATATTGAGACCGACTCTACCATTGCTGGGGATCAGGCGATGGATCAGAAGTCTGTGACCGAGTTACTGACCGGGGTTTCGACATTCATCACCAATGCCGGTCCAGCGGTTGCGGCAGGATATTTGCCGCTTGACGCGGCCAAGGCCATGCTGATGTCTGCGGTCAGGCGGTTCAAGATGGGCCGTGAAGTTGAGGATGCCCTTGATATGATCGGGGAGGACGGAAATGGTTCCGGCGCTGCGGATGACGGCCAGCAGCAGGCTCAACAGGCCCAGCAGATGGAACAACAGGCGGCGGCTCAAGCCGAGCAGATGAAGATGCAGATGGAGCAGCAGAATTCTGCGATCAAGGCCCAAGAGGCGCAGCAGAAAGCGCAAGTTGAGCAGGAACAAATACAACTGGACTCAAAAGTCCATCAAGCGTCTTTGATGATTCAGGAGCAGGAGATCGGTTTGAAAGAGCGCGACATGGCTCTAAAGGAATTTGAGGCACAGAAGCCTGAACCTGATCCCGGCATGAAGATTCAGGCCGATATACAGATGGCGCGTGAAAAGATGGAATTCGAGGCAAGCGAGGCTGACAAACAGCGTCAAGTTGATCTGGCGAAAGTAATCATGGCTGAATTCAACGGGCCTGAAATTAGTATGACCAGCCCTGAAGATGCCCTGGCGCGAGCGTCCGAGATCATGGCCCGGATCAACGAGGTTATTTCAGCGACACGCGAAGTTGGCGGGATGCCGCTGGAAGAGACCACAGTGATGGTTATGGACGATGATGATGATTTTATTGAGCCGGTGCTGCAATGACTGCTTTTAAAGAAAATTATAACGATATCAAGTGGACGACCGCTCCGCAGGCAAGGAAGGCCGAGGTTGATTATTCCTCAAAGCGGTCCCACCTCACCGCGTCATATATAGCGGGAGACTACCGGCCATATGAATGTCCGATTACGGGCAAGATCATTGATGGCCGTCGCGAACATAGAGAAAATTTGGAGTTGCACGGTTGCCGGATTCACGAAAAAGGTGAATTCGAGGACGTTAAAAAGAATGGAAGAAAGAACATAGAGGCGTCTATGGACGCGGCGATAGACAAGTCGGTGGATGCGATTGCCCATCAGATTGATTTGTAAGGAGGAAACCGTGATAGCGGATGATGCGGAAGATGTCGTTGTTGAGGAGTCTATGGATGATTTCATGGGGGAGCAGTTTGATGCTTTAAACTCAGGAAATGCCATTATTGGTTCTTCTCCAGATGAGGCTCCAGCCGAAAGCGCTGCCACTGACCCACCAGACACAGTTAAAGCGGAGAGTTCGGACGATTCTAGTCCTGAACCCCAGGAAGACCCGGCTGCGAAAGCAGCAGATACAGACGTAGAAAGCGAAGGCTCTGAACCTGATGATCAGACCATTACAGCCCCGCAGTCTATGTCTGCTAAGGACCGCGAGACTTTTTATGCCTTGCCGCCTGAAAACCAGCAATGGATTTCAGATCGCGTTAAGGCGCAGGAAGCTGATTATACTCGCAAGACAATGGAAGTAGCGGAACAGAGGAAATTTTACGACAAGTTGGAGCAGGCCATTGCGCCCCGGCGTCAGCAGTTTGCAATGAATGGAATGGATGAAGGCACCGCCATCGGTCAGCTTCTAGCCCTTTCCGATTATGCAGATGCGGACCCCGTTGGTTTCGCGCGCTATCTGCTTGAACAGCGTGGAATTCCGGTTTCTGCATTGAACGAAAACGGCGGAGAATATTCCGTCGATCCTCAAATGCTTGAAATGCGGCAACGCATCGAAAGTTTCGAGAACCACTTTGCACAACAGCAGAACCAGCAGTTGGAGCAGGAGAGTCAGGTCGTTTCGGGTGTCATAAATGATTTCGCGACAGCGAACCCATTTTATGCAGAACTTGAAAAAGACATGATTCCGATCGTTTCCGCTCTGCGTGAGAGTAAACCCGGCCTTACAAGCGACCAATATCTTCAAATGGCTTACAAAATGGCCCTGGCAACCAATGACGAGGTTTCCGGGAAGATCGAGGTTGACCGCAAGGCTAAATCTGAAGCCGAGCGGATTGCCAAGGCGAAGAAAGACGCCACGGCAGCAAAGCGGGCCGGGGGGACTAACATCAAGACCAGTGGCGCGTTGCCAGCAGGTGCTGCGAAAGCAAAAAGTGTTGATGATTTCATCGGAGCTTTGGTGGACGACCGCATGACGGCCTAGACTTGAAAGGTCACGATCATGCCAGCTAATAGTTCGTTTACAGAAATCTCGGCGATAACCTATCGCCACTTCAAGAACAATTATCTTGAAGATAACATCTCGAACCACACTGCATTGCACCAGCGGCTGACGGAGAAGGGTCGCGTTGATCTTGTTTCCGGCGGCTGGGAAATTCAGATTCCGCTCGACTACGCGGAAAATGGCACTTATCAGCGATACAGTGGATATGACACGCTCGACATCGCGCAGTCGGAAGTGTTCACCGCTGCTAATTTTGCATGGAAACAGGTTGCCATCAACGTGGTGGCGTCTGGATTGGAAATTCGGCAGAACAGCGGCAAGGAAGGCGTTATCAAGCTCGTCAAGAACAAGCTGAAGAATGCCATGCGTACCGCCGGTAATAATTTCTCGACCGACATCTACAGCGACGGCACCACTGCCAACCAGATTAACGGTTTGCAGGCTCTCGTTTCTGATGCAGGTACGGGGACTGTTGGTGGTATTGTTTCCGGGACTTACACCTTCTGGAAAAACATCCTCCAGTCTGCGGCCAGTCCGTTGCAGGGCGGTGGGGCTATTACACCAAGTTCGACCACTATCGAAAGCCTCATGCTTCCGTTGTGGTTGAATCTGACTCGTAACAACGATATGCCTGATCTGATTGTCATGGACGATACTTACTTTACGTTCTTTGACAATAGTCAGACCAGCATCCAGCGTTATACAAATTCAACTGATTTGAAGGCTGGAACTACTTCGCTGAAGTACAAAGGCGCGGATGTCGTCTATGACAGTTCGGCGGCTGGAATGCCAGATGCTCACGCGTATTTTCTTAATACCGATTACATAGGTATTTGTGCGCATCGTGACGCAAACTGGACGGAAGTCCCCGAAAAGTCGTCGGTTAATCAGGATGCTCAAGTTTTGCCGATTATCTGGCAGGGCAACATGACCGTGAGCAACCGTTCACTTCAGGGTGTGATGAAAGCGTAATCGGCTTTCATTCAAACTCCATTTCCTGAAAGGAAATAACGATGTCTGACTATCAAATTGTTAATCCAATCGTCGGGATGCAGAATATTGCTGACACCTCGACAACTCAAAAGCACACCCTCGGCACAATTGTGCAGGCCAAGGATGTTGCTTCCACCGCCTACGGCGCTGGTGAGTTCATTTATCTACAGGGAGTCGCGTCAACTGTAGTCGGCTCTTTCGTAACCTACAACGCAGACGATAATACGACTGCTCTTCTGGCTGCTGATGCCATTGGCCCGGTTGGTACTGCGATGTCAATCAATGTAGCCAGTCAATACGGCTGGTATCAGATCAGCGGCAAGGCGGTTGGCAAGGCGCTAGCCAGTTATGCTGACAACGGTCTGGTCTATGCGACTGCCACGGCAGGCAGCATCGATGATGCTGTTGTTTCCGGGGATCGCGTTAAACTTGCCATTGGCGCTTCTGCCGTGGATACCCCGTCGAGCGGACTTGCTGAATTTGAGATTCAGCGTCCGTTCATGGATGATGGAAGCTCTGCATAACTTAATCGGGGGTGTCTCAGTGAGGCACCCCCTTTCTTTACTTTCAAGGGGAAAAAGATGGTTGATATGATGGCGGAAGAAAGGCATGGATTTTATGTCGATTTCGAGCTTCGACCGGAAGAAGACCGTGAGCAGACCATTGCTCAAGGAATGCCGATTTTCAAGGATGTCGAATTTGCTATCATCACGATGCCGGGCGGTGGCTTGGTGGTTGACAAGCAAATCACAGAAGAATTGCTTCGCGAGTGGCGACACGGCGATAATCGGCGCAAGCCGCCATCACCATTTGCTTTCACCGCCTATGAAGCGTGGAAAGAGGGCCGCGAGGCTCCGGTAAATGGAACTGATTTAAAGAACTGGCCGGGCGTGACGCCCGCGCAGTTGAAAACATGCCAGAACGCCACAATTCGCACCATCCAGGATTTAGCTTCGGCCAACGCCGATACAATCCGCAAACTGGGCATGGGCGGCGTTGCGATGGTCGAAAAGGCGAAATCCTATCTGGACTCTGCTGAGGGCAACAAGGCTTCGGAAGAAGTGGCATCGCTGAAGATCAAAATGGAATCTCTGGTCGAGGCTATTAACAAGAAAGACCGCCAGATCGAAGATTTGCTGGAGCGTCTTGAGAATGCCCCCAAGAAGCGTGGCAGGCCGAGAAAAGAGGAATAGATGACGCTTTTATCCATTGTCCAGAACGCATCCGATACAATCGGTCTGACGCGCCCGTCTGTTGTAATTGCTTCGGTAGATCAGAACGTCAGGACTTTGTTGTCTCTGGCACAGACCGAAGGGCGGGAAGTGCTGGACCGTTTTTCGTGGCCTGCGACCCAGATCGAAGTCACCCATACCAGTCTCGCGGCGGAACTTCAGGGCGTTATCACGACGATCGCGCCGGGTTTTTCATATATCATCAGTTCGACGTTCTGGGATCGAACGCTGACGCAGCCGGTGACCGGGCCGTTATCGCCTATCGAGTGGCAAGCCCTGAAGGCCCGCACAGCGACCGGACCGTATCCCAGCTATAGAATATTCGGCGGGAAGCTCTACGCCTACCCAGCGCCTTCTGCGGGCAATACATGGGTGTTTGAATATCAATCGACATATTTCTGTCAATCTGCCGGGGGTACGAATCAATCGGCGTGGGCGGCGGATACGGATGTCGGTGTTCTGGACGAAAATCTTATGGAACTGGGTGTCGTGTGGAGATTCAAGAAAAAGAACGGATTGGACTATTCGGAAGATTTCCGCTCCTACGAGCAGAAGCTGGCGAATGAAACCTCACGCGCGGGTGGCCGGAAGGTTCTTGATATGATTTCCGGTAACACTGCCGCCAGGGGAGTCTATATTCCAGAGGGCGGCTGGGTGTAGTGTCATGGGGCTATCATGCGCTGTTTGATTGCCAATCTTGTCCGATTGAGAGGGTAACAAGTGAAGAAAATATCCGGGAATTCATCAATGAAATCGTCTCGGCTATCGATATGAAATCGTATGGTGAACCGATGATCGCCCACTTTGCGACACATGACGCGGATGCGGCTGGATATAGCTTCTGCCAGATGATTGAAACCAGCAATATCACCGGGCATTTTTCAGACAAAACCGGCGATTGCTACATCGATGTCTTCAGTTGCAAGGAATACGATACGGATGTGGCGATTGACGTTATAGACGACTTTTTTAGGCCTGACGAAGTGAAGATGAGATATTTCAAGAGAGGCGATTGGCGTTTCATCAAGAAAGGGTAATGTTATGTATGACTTTCCAGAAGAAATTCCGGGACAAATGACACCGGAACAAATAACACCGAAACAAATAACACCGGGACTGCTTCAACAATTTACGCGCGACAATCTTGGTATTGATATTACAGGTGATGAAGCGGGTAAATTCACGGCAATAATAGAGGCGATTCAGGACGCTGGAGGTGGTGGCTCAATAGGCGATACTGGTTTTACTGGTTCTATAGATGTTCCTACTCGCGGCCTGCCTCTTGAGCAAATCGGCGCTTCTCCTAATATTCCAGGTGCAACTCGCGGCTCTTCGTCTGGAATAGGAGGCATCCTCCCGGAGGAAGAAAACCGACGCCGCATGAGGGGCGTGTTGAGTGGTCAAGGTCTGGGATATTAAATAAATGCTCCAGCCTCTCCTCGACAATTCCAGAAAGACCGGAACCTCCCAAAGCGGGAGTATTCCGGCACCTGTCCGGGGCTGGAACGCGCGGGATTCTCTGGCAAATATGCCGGAAGATTTCGCGGTCGAGTTGGAGAATATATTCCCGAATCTGACAAGCTGCGATCTCAGGTCCGGTTTTCTGTCCCACTCAACCGGCAACGGGTCAGCGGCTGTCGAGACTCTGGTGGAGTATGCCGGTCCGGTTACCCGGAAACTGCTATCTGCGGCTGGATCGGTGATCTATGATTCTTCCGCCGAAGGTGCCTCTACATCCATCGCGACGGGTAAATCGAACGCCAGATGGCAAACAACGATGTTTGGCACATCCGGCGGCAATTTCCTGTTCATGGTCAACGGCGCGGACGCCCCGATTTATTATAACGGCAGTGCTTTCACAACTCCGAGTCTGGCGAGCGTCACGGCGACAGATATCGTCCATGTCGCAACCCATCAAAGACGCCTGTTTTTCGTCTTCAATGACAGTTTGATTTTCGGCTATTTGCCGGTGGTTTCGGTGGCTGGAACCGTCGCCACATTCGATATAGGCGGCATATGCAGGAAAGGCGGTTATCTCCAGGCAATTGGATCGTGGACGCGCGACGGTGGTGCCGGGCCGGATGATCTATTCGTCGCCATCACCAGTGAAGGCGAGTGCATCATATATTCCGGGAATGATCCGTCTGACGCGGATGCCTGGAATCTTGTCGGCGTATTCAACATTGGAAAGCCAATCGGGCGGCGATGCATTGAGAAAGTCGGGGCCGATCTTATTGTAACGACCCAGGACGGCGCGATATCGTTGGCCACTTTCCTGCCGATTGATCAGGTTGGCAGTCTCGGGCAGGCAATCACCACGAATATCCAGAATGAATTCATGGCATCTTCCAGGGCGTATTCGACGGTCTTTGGCTGGCAATCTATCCATTATCCTCAAGGGTCGTATTCTCTTTTCAATATTCCGAAGTCCACCACGGAATCCGTGCAATATGTTGTCAATACCCAGACGGGGGCGTGGTGCAAATTCACAGGGCAAAATGCCGCTTGCTGGTCATTGTTCAATGGTGATTTGTATTTCGGCGCTCAAGATGGTGGCGTGATATACAAAGCCGATACCGGGGTCAGCGATAATTCTGCCAATATAGACTGGAAAATACGACCGGCGTTTTCTTATTACGGGTCGAGGGGAAGCCAGAAGATTTTCACATTGTGCAGACCCCATTTTACGACGAACGGAGCGCCTGCAATCGCCATCGATTTGAATCTTGATTTCTCGAATAAAAATCCGACGAATATCCCGACCACCCCGGAACTGGACGCTGCGACATGGGACGTTTCAGAGTGGGATGAGTCGTATTGGGCCGACACGATACCAACTGCCGCGTGGACGACTGTTCTAGGCATAGGAGAGTGTGCGTCTCCTACAATCCGGGGAGCCACTAATTCCATCACATTGTCATTCACTGCCTACGATATGATCTGGCAGCAGGGGAGTCCCTTGTGATGGCTGATAAATTAGATTTTATGAAACTCCCAGATATGACTAAGCAAGAACGTGATCTGATTGAATATCACAGAAAGCATTTGAGAAATAACACATATCTTGATGATGAACAGGGCATGACCACTGTATTTATCACGGGGGTAACAGGGCCGGATAATCGCATATACAATGTTCCGGGGTATTTTGATGGCAAACGTCAAACAGAAGAAGCTGCAAGAGAACGTGCCGCACAAACTGGCTGGGGAAATTATCCATCATATGAAACAGGGCCATTGTCAAATGAGGCTGCGGTAAGATTGCATGATGTGATTGATCAAGACACCAAAGATTTCCGAAATGTCAGGTATGGGGAGCATCTAAGATGATCTGGCAGCAGGGGAGTCCCTTGTGATGGCGGAAAGGGCCATGATTGACGCTTTGCTCAATCAGGATAAAGAGTACGAATATTCGATGCTCTGGCCTTGGAAAACCCGGCCCGGCATGGACCCCGACCAGCTAGATACTGACTATATGCAGGGTGATATGCGACCGGCAGTTCCGGGTATCATCGCGGATTTTTACAACAGCATGGTCAAGGGCGGTCAGATGATCCAGGGCGAGCGTCCTATAGACCCTGGTGGAATAACAGAAATTGCGGCTGAGTTTCTTCCGGGTGCGTTGGCTGCGGGGCGTATGGCCCCGAAGGGTGCCACGCTTGGGATGTTCGCGGGGAGTGGTGCCAAGACCGCCGATCTGGACAAGATGAAGATCGCGCAGAGGATGCTCGACGATGGCGTAGATCGCGCCGATGTTTGGAAGCAGACAGGCTGGATGCGCGGACCTGATGGCAAAATGCGGTTTGAAGTAGACGACAGCGCGGCGCGGCTCGACATGGACGTAGTGCCGCCCGCCGAAGGCCGTCTTGATTTGGCAGGTGGTTATCTTGAGGCGAAGTATGGGATTCCGAGGAATAAGTTGGCTACTGGACAGAATCCAGAATTGGATAAAGAGGCGCTTGCGTGGGCCGACAAAAATATGCACCTCGCAAGAGAAGGCGAAACGGCAATGTCGGCGGCGTTGTCCCACGGTGATGCATTCTTGGCTTACCCAGACCTAGCAAAAATCCGTCTAGGTAGGGAAACGGGGAAGGCTAAAGGCAGCATAGATGCTACTGCTGATAAAATAAAGGTGGGAGGGGGGATTATTGGTCGCGGCGCTGATGCGGAAAAATCCACAGCCCTTCACGAACTTCAACATGCCATTCAACAGAAGGAAGGGTTTGCGGGGGGCGGAAATCTATCAAGCGCATATATGGATCACAATTTGCGAAAACAATGGGGAAAGGAAATTAATACCCTTTTGCAACCACATAGCAGAAAAGAATATCTAAAACTTATAAAAGCGGGATGGCCCGAAGCCACACCGAAGCAGTTAAATAAGTCTTATCAGGAATATCTGAAGGACGCTAAAAAATCCCTGCGTGATCCATACCACCCAGCCGCAAAAGCCGCACAAGAAACAGTAGCGGAACGTATGTACAAACGCCTTGCCGGTGAAGCCGAAGCTCGCAACGTCCAAACCCGCATGGACATGACGCCGGAACAGCGCCTTGCTGAACCGCCTTGGACAACGCTGGACGTCCCGGAAGCCGATCAGATTGTGCGTATGATTGACGCTTTAAGATGACAGCATTGGTCTGTGGCCGTGATGATGAATTAGCGGCGTGGGCCGAGGAGCATTTCCCCGATTGCGCTCCGCTTTCAAGGCCGCTGACGGCAATCGGAGTGTCTTCAGATGACGGTGAAATCATGGGGGTTGCCATTTTCCACAATTATCGGCAAAATGACATCGAAATCACTTTCATAACCGCGACCCAAAGGTGGGCCACGCCGGGAAATATACGGGGAATCCTTTCTTACCCGTTTATCCAACTAGGCGTTAAGCGGATGACAGCAATCACCACGAAATCAAACAAGAAGGCCCGAAAGTTTATGACGGGCCTGGGCTTCAAACTTGAAGGAGTCCACCCATACGCGGCCAAAGACGGTACGTCATCTTGTACCTATGGCCTATATCCTGAAAATGCGGAGAAATGGTTAAATGGGCAAATCAGCGCCATCACCGCCACCCCCTCCTGATCCAGCCGCGACTGCTGCGGCGCAGGCTACTGCAAACAAGGAAACAGCTATCGCCCAGGCGAAGCTGAATATGATCGACGAATATACTCCTTATGGATCATCATTGTATACAAAGAGGGGCGAAGTCGAAGACGGAATTCAGCAATATGCTCGCACAACCACGCTCGACCCGGATCAACAAGCGATTGTTGATAAGCAGAACGCTGTCATCAATGCGTTGAATGATGTCGCTGTTTCTCAAGTCGGGCGCGTCGGAACTGCTCTGGACGACCCTTTCACTTACGAAGGACTTGTCGCGCCCGGCACCACGGAAGGCGTTCGCACCGCTGCTGATCGCGCCAGGCAGGCTATTGGGAGCGATTTTGACTATGCAGGACAGCCTGATGCGCCCTCTGCCGCCGGGATAACCGGCGCTGCTGATATTGCCGCCGGGTCTGTCGGGACTCCATTCGATTTAGGCGGCACCGCTCCATCAACCAGCGAGATACGAGAGGCGGCAAATAGAGCAGAGGCTGGTATGGATCAGCCTTTCAATTATGCCGGACTCCCCGCCTCATTCGACACGGCAGGGGCGCAGGGCGCCGTCCAGAGGGCCACTGACGCCTATGGCACTCCGTTTGATTATTCTGGCGCCCCGGCGGCACCGGGTGGCGATGCGGCGGCTCGCCAGCAAGTTATTGATTCGGTTTATGGACAATACGCATCACGGCTCGACCCGAAGTTTGCTGGCGAAATGCAGCAAATGGAGACCAAGCTCGCTAATTCCGGCATTGCTCGCGGGACACAGGCATTTTCAGCCGCAATGGATGATTTTTACAGGGGCAGGAATGACGCCTATCAAACCGCCCAGAATGCCGCAATCCAGGCCGGTGGTGCAGAACAGTCGCGCCTTTTCGGATTAGGAACATCCGCGCGGCAGAACGCGATTGCAGAGCAGAATTATCTCCGCGCTTTGCCGGGGGTCGAGCAGGGGCAGCTTCTTGGTTATCAGGGTCAGCTTTCGGGTCTTCAGGGACAGGCAAGAGCGGACGCTGCGAGGGAACGTCTGACCGAAAGAGGGATACCGATCCAGGAAGCCGCCGAACTTCAAGCACTCCGGGGCGCTGAATTCGATGCATCTTCAGCGGCCAGGGAAAGGGACGTGCAGGAGCAGTTGCTGCGGAGGGGAATACCGGCGCAAGAGCAGGCCCAAATTCAGCAAATGAAACAATCAGCGTTTGACGCGCAGGCTGCTCAGAGGGATCGATCAATCCAGGAAGCCCTGACCCAGCGAGCGGTCCCCCTCGCTGAACAGCAGCAAATCTCTGGCATGGAGCAAAATCTATTCGGCCTTGATCAGGCTGCGCGACAACGCGCTATTGAGGAATCCGCCTATCTCAGGAATCTGCCACTGAACGAAACATCTGCACTCATGTCCGGCAACCAGATCATGAATCCGCAATTTGGGGCGGCTCCTCAAACGGGGATAGCCAACACCGATTATTCCGGGCTGGTTTCGAATAATTATGCCGCCCAGGTCAGCGCGGCTAACGCGCAGGCCGCAGCGAAGAGCGCCAACACCGGGGCCGTCATCGGCGGGATTGCGACCGTAGCGGCGGCGGCATTCTGATGAAGAAAGTCGTCCAATTCTCTGGCGGAAAAGACAGTATCGTCTGCCTTCATCTTTTCAAGGATGTTGATGATTTACAAGCTCTTTTCACGAATACGGGAGGTGCATTCCCCCACGTTGAGGATTTCGTGTCGGAAACCTGTGAAGAATTCGGCGTCCCCTTGATTATAGCGCGGCCCGAAAATAGCGTCATGGATTGGCAGAAGGCTAATGGATTAGCGGCGGATATTATCCCGTGGGACTCGACGCCATTCATGCAAACTATGTCGAAGGCTGATTTCGGCGCGACACTTATTCCATACGCCACTTGCTGCGCGGCGAACATCTGGACCCCGATGAATCAGGCGTTGCTCGACAACGATATAAAATATGTTATTCGGGGGTCAAAATCCTGTGACTCGAAAGTTGGCGTACCTGACGGGTATGTTGATGATAACGGGATTTATTACCATTCCCCGCTCTGGGACTGGACGGATGAGGATGTCTTTGAATATATCGCGGATCATCAGATTAAACTCCCGGACCATTATTCCATCAGCGGCGACAGCGACAGCCTGGATTGCTGGTGCTGCACGGCGTATATGGGTAAGACCGGAGCGGCAAGGGTGTCGTACACGAAAGACCGATACCCGGATTTCTATGATTCCCTTGCGCCCAATATCGCGCTTGTTAATACTGCTGTTTCCAACGCCGTGAAATATTACGCGGAGGGGTTTTGATATGGCTTACACAGATGTCGAATACATACGCGAGAGAATGAAGGACGCATTATTGATGGGGCCAACGCCGAAGATAGGGTATCGCGGTCCGGGACGGACACCATCGATCAAAGGGGCGGATTTTGGGCCTGCGGGGAAGTATCTCAAGAAATATTTTGATGAGCAAAGGCGCAACAAGCCGGAAGGGAGTCCAGATTGGACATCATACACAGACTTCCAGGATTACGAGTCGCCACCGACTGATTATTCGTATCTGAGCCGAAATTATGGCGGTTAGAGGATTTAGGTATGGCAAGATTTAACCCGGTTGAATACTATAGGAAATCCGCGTCTGCGAAACCTCTGTCTGTTAAGGCTCCGAAAACAAGACACAGGCCAGCTACTGCGCCGCAGTTTAGCACTACTGGTCATTTGTTTGATAAGGCCGCTCCGCTGATTGCCGATTATATTACGGCAGAGAGGGAGAAGAAAAGAGCAGCAGCGGCGCGGGCGGAAATGAAGGATGTTCTGTCAGCTTATTATGATCGTGGCGGGCAGCGGGCATATGATGCTGTATTCGATTCGGAAACGGACGGCGAAATAGACGCAACATATGAGGACTTCCGTAGTCAAGCCCAGGCTGCATCTGAAAGACCGGGCGGAATTGAAGCTGTGAATCGTATGGACCCTTCTGTATCACCAGAGGCCCAGGATATGCGGATAGCCCTTATGGGAGACGCACATCGTCAGAGGCAGGAAAGGGAAGCGCGTGACGAGACTCGGAGATATCAAGAAAGCCGAGACGAAGTTAAGGCCGCTACTGCAAGGAGATTAAAGGAAGTTCCTCCGGGGCAAGCTCCCAGTGCAAAGTTTTCCAGGGTTTATGATGACGAAGGTAAGGTAATCGGACAGAAGAACTCAATCACTGGTAGGATAGTAGCTATGCCGGAAGGGCAAGCTCCCAGTGCAAAGTTTTCCAAGGTTTATGATGACGAAGGTAAGGTAATCGGACAGAAGAACTCAGTCACTGGTAGGATAGTAGCTATGCCAGGCAGCTCTGAAAAACCGGCGTTATCTGCGATTGGCAAACTCAATAGTGATTTGAAGCGTGGCAAAATTACCTTGGTTCAACACAAGAATCAGATGCAGAAGTTGAATCGTGAAGAAAGCACCAGAAACATACTCGACACAGAGGCTATGGGGTATACTAGAGGCACTCCAAAATTCCAGAAGAAACTGAAGGAGTTAACTAGCACTGCCCGCTGGCGTCCTGCTCATATTGGCACATATAGACTTTCTAAAGATGATACTACTGAAGTGAATGTTACCTACAATCCTAAGACCAATAGATACACATATGAAGACGAGGATGGTAAAACCAAAGACTTGCCGTATGGGGCCACAAGAACAACGCCACAAGTTGGCGAAAGACTCTTCTTAGATGCGAAGGGCTTTAATAAAGTTGAAGCCGAGGTTATGGACACGCAGAACGCGATAAGTGACCTCAAAAAATATTTCCAGAATGTAAAGGATTCCAAACAGGGCTGGAGACTTGTCGCGGACCAGTGGATTGGGAATATTGAAACAGCTTTGAAAAACCGCAATATCCTTACTCGAACCCAATTTGCCACTGCGGTTTCAGAAGGCCAACTGCAAGGTCTTGTCGGAGCGTTCCGATTGGAGGTTGTCGGTGGCGGTGTAATGACTGAAAAGGACGCTTGGCGCGTTCTTTCTGCTGTAGGCGGCAACCCCGGCTCCACCCGCAACAAGGAAGTGGTCGCAAAACTTCTTGAGCAGATAATGGAAAAGAAACTCAGGAAATATAACGGATCAGTCCTCAACGCTTATAACCGCAGCGCAGAGAAACACGGTGCCTCCGTGCTTCCCAAGATAAATTTGGATAAGGAGTTGTTTAAAATAAACGATGGCCGGGAAGCAATCCCAATTCCGGGGATTGGTACAGTTATAGACGGCTATCTATTTCATGGTGAAATATCCAGCGATCCTAACAACCCGAAGAACTGGATTGAGGTACAGGGTCCATGACTAAACCTTGGGAAAGAAAATATAAAGGCTCAAAACAATCTGGGCCGTGGGATAGATACGCTACAACTAGAGTAAAGGCCGAGAGCACCCAACCCACTACTCCCGGACCACCCATTGCTGGGGTAGGACCGGGCGGCACTGATCTGGAGTGGCATCAGCCGGGGTACGCAGACAAGACCGCGCAGCGCAGACCAGCACCAACGGAGACTCTGACACAACATGCAGAAAGGCGTATAGGTTTCGATCCCAACCTAAAACGGACGGCTATACTACCCTTTGCCACAAACAGGGGTGGAGAGACTGAGCTTGCTGCTCCGCAGATTGTAAAGGATGCGATGACATCTTTTCTAGCTCCTAGGTTTGCTTATGAGGGAGGGAAAGTCAGTCCGTTAGATGTAACCAAGTTTGCACTAGATTTTTCCGGTGCCAGAAGTGTTGTCCCCCATAAGGGTTTCCGTGGGACTCGACGGGAGTTTATTGAGGGCGCTCCTACCGAGGAAGCATTAAAAAAACAAAGCCAAGAACTTTTTAAAAAGTTCGATGAGAGTGGACAGACAATACCGGTTAAAGACATTGAGTCCCTTGTAACTAAAACTGGAGATATGATTGCCGAGGAAGCTCGCAGTAAGACACTGGACCCGCAAGCTCATGGAGTTATGAGAGAGTGGTTGTCGCGTCTTGGGAACATGAGTGACGAAGTTTCTCTGAAAGAATTAGAGGTTATGCGTAGGGAAGCCGGTAGGATTGCCCGCAATCAAGACGCTGGGCAAGCCAGAATTGGTTATATGATGCAGGGGATTATTGACGGTTTCTCCGATAAACTCCCCAAAGAAGCGCGCAGATTATGGCGAATAAAGCACAAGGTGGAGGATATAAATGAAATCCTTTTCAAAGCTGAAAATAGTGCTTCAGGGTTCGAGAATGGATTGAGGACGGGTTTCCGTCAGATATTGAATAACAAGAATAGACGCAAGAATTTCACCAAGGCCGAGATTGAAGCATTCCAAAAGGTTGTTAATGGTGGCCCCCTTCGGAATGTCGTTCGAACCTTACGTCATCTCGGACCCGGCGTAGATACGGAAAACAGGTTTCTAGGGTTCATGTTTGGCATGGGGGGCGGTCATGTGGCCGGAGGGGGGGCGGGGGCGCTTATTACCCCCACTGTTGGGCACCTTTCTGGCAGGGCTGCCAGAAGAGGCACAACGAAAGCCGCAGAAATGGCTGGGGCTTTGGTAGCGCGCGGGGGGAGATCGCCATCCCTACAAACGCGTTCTAGTAGAGCGTTGTCAAATCTTGCCGGTCCGACTTTGGGTAGCCAGCTTCCTCAAGACGGTAGGCCAGTCAGTATGGTCGAATCATTAACATCCCCAAACAGACAAACAACCACATACCCGCGTGGCCCTAATGGTGGATATATGGTTAACGGAAAAGAATACTTTTAGGAGCAAGATAAATGGCCCGCAACGGATCAGGAACGTACTCGAACCCATACCCTAATTTCGTCAGTGGGACGGTCATATCGTCATCTGAGGTCGATGCCAACAACAGTGACATCGCGACGGCTCTGACCCAATCCATCGCGGTTGATGGGCAATCGACTGTCACGGGCAACATACCTTTAAGCACAAATAAGCTGACCGGCGTAGGCGCAGGCTCCGCCGCGACGGACAGCCTTAATCTGGGACAGGCCCAGGCCGAGGCATTCATCTGGTGCGGCACGGCGGGCGGCTCCGCTGACGCCATAACTTTATCGCCTTCGCCCGCAATTACTGCCTACGCAGCCGGGCAGCGGTTCGTCTGGATGGCAAGCTCTTCAGTCAACACGGGAGCCACCACGGTCGCTATATCCGGCTCCGCTGACGCCATAACTTTATCGCCTTCGCCCGCAATTACTGCCTACGCAGCCGGGCAGCGGTTCGTCTGGATGGCAAGCTCTTCAGTCAACACGGGAGCCACCACGGTCGCTATATCCGGTCTAGGGGCGATTGCGCTCCAGGACAACGGCGCGGCCCTGGTTGCCGGTAACCACGCCGCCAACAAGATGTTCATGGGTATCCTGAACACCACCAGCACCGTCCAGATCATGCAAGTGCAGATCAGTGGGACTGACCCACTGCTTGTTTCCAGCCTGACGGTTTCGGGCGATGCCCTGATTGGTGATGACCTGACGCTGAATTCAGATGCCGCCGTTCTGGGCTTTGGCGAAAACACAGATGTCACGTTAACTCATGTCCACGACACGGGACTTCTTCTGAACGGCGCGATGCAGCTTCAATTCTCTGATTCCAGTCAATACATTAATGCACCGACAGCCACCGTTCTGGATATTAATGCCACTGACGAAATCGAACTAAACGCCACTCTCGCGGATATCAACGCAAATCTGGAAGTCTCCGGGACCAGCCAGTTGACTGGTATCACAACTCACGGTGGTGACGTAGTTTCCGACTCTGACAGCACCGATAGTCTCGGCACGACTTCGGTACGATGGGCCGGGACTTGGACCGACGCTATCAACGGCGTCACGGCCCCCACGGCGCAGTATACCAGCGCCGAAGAGACAAAACTTGCTGGCATTGAGGCATCTGCTGATGTGACGGACTCAACGAATGTTCTAGCTGCATTAGTCGGACAAGAGGCAGTTGCCACCGGTTTTACCGGCACTCTAGACGGGGTGCTTGGTGGCGGAAGTGCCGCTGCCGCTAGTGTGACAACCCTCACAATTGCCAACACCCTGAAAATGGCTAAAGGCGGCGACATACCATCGGCTTCACCGTTGGTGATCGATACGGACGGCAGTTACTTCGATGTGACCGGAACGACGAATTTCGCCGCTATGACAGTGGCGGCGGGGGCCTACTTCATGCTCCAGTTCGATGGCGTTTTAACCATCACCCACGGTTCAGGCATTGAAATTCCCGGTGGTGCTGATCTGACTACAGCCGCCGGTGACAGGCTTATCTGCTATGCAACGGCAGCAGATACAGTCGAGGTTATGAACGTAGCGACCGAGTCCGCAGGCAGCGCGCTATTAGCGGCGAACAATTTATCAGATGTCGCTTCAGCGGCGACCAGTTTCGGGAACATCAAACAGGCTGCATCAGCAAGCGCGACCGGCGTTGTTGAGATCGCAACAGCGGCAGAGGTCAACACCGGCACTGACACGACACGGGTG
>Ga0080013_1002632_pt1 | contig 20710 bp, 33 predicted proteins | sample ETNvirenome_6_85_FD_69236 | JGI IMG/M metagenome (GOLD analysis project Ga0080013, IMG submission 69236) | Marine viral communities from the Pacific Ocean - ETNP_6_85 (SPADES assembly) (version 2) | ecosystem: Environmental > Aquatic > Marine > Oceanic | place: Pacific Ocean | collected 2013-06-19 | reverse complement strand
GATCTTGTTCTCAGTCATCTCAGTCTCCAGTGTGAGCCCGGACGCTACTGCGCGTCCGGACGGTTTGTCAAGGGTTGTTCTCACGGTGGTCCTGCATCACGCCCAGGATCACGGCCAGGATCAAGCAGGCCCACAGGCCGACGTGTAGGCTGGTCATCAGCAGGTCCGCTTGCGGTCGAAGTAGTGGTTTCGCTTGCCGTCCAGCCAGTGCTGGTAGCCCTTGCCCCCGCACCGGAAGCACGCTCCACCGGGACCGATGGGGCGTCCGTTCTCGACGCGGGTGACGAAGCGCCCGGTTCCGGCGCACCGGCCACAGAACACCGTGGCCTCCATCGCCGCTCGCAAGTAGGCCTCGGCGCGGCCTCGGGCGTCCGTGGGGACGGGGTTGGGCAGGTTGCCCTCCACGGCCATCCGCGTCACCGGGTGGCAGGAATCGTAGGTCAGCCACGCCATGACGACGGCGTAGTCTCGCCTCAAGGCGTCCAGGCCGTCGTGGGCGAGGCGGATGTTCTTCACGGCCTCGCGGTCCACCGGGCGAGCCGGGTTGTACACGGTGTGGGGCATCAGACCACCGCCTTCAGCCAGGGGTGCATGGTCCCGTTGGCGGCGAAGATGACCGTCGCCCCGCCGACGCCGGGGTGCATGGCCACCTCGCTCAGGTCCACGGCGTCCGTCTCGTCGTAGCGCTCGATCCATCCCGCCGCCGCGAGGGCGGGGTCCGTCGCCGGGTCGAAGGTGAGGGGTCCGTAGGCCCCCAGGTCGCGGATTCTCTCTTCCTGAGCCTCGGTGAACCGCGTCCGTGAACTTGCCAGTTCGCGCCGGGTGGCGCGCTTGAACTTCGTCATGTCACTCTCCTGTTGGCGTCGAGACGCAACTGTCCCAACACCAAACTCTTATCGGCTGGACAGTTCGTCAGCAAGTCAACAAGGCCGACGCGCGAGGGACGTAGACGCTATGTACGCGAGCTACGTGCGCGTCACGTAGGTGATGATGTGCGGGCTACGTTCGAGTGACGTAGGAGCCACGTAGGGCACACGTAGGGGTCACCTGCGACGGTCCAGTGACTCCCTGAACACCAGCCCTCCACACGCGGGGCAGTGCGCGAGGATGCCCCGCAGGATGACGTGCTTCGCCCGATGGACCCTGTGGCACCTCACGCACACGTAGACGGCCATGGGGTCGATCACGGCACCCGCCGCCAGCGCGGCTTCTCGACCCAGGTCCCGGCCCCGTAGGGGTTCGGCCCCGTGATGGCCCCGATGCGGATGAGGTCGTGGAGCGCCAGATACAACTCCAGGTCCGCTGGCCCGTCGTCGGTGTACAGGTCATCCCACCCGAAGCTGTCCAGGCGGGCAGAAACCTGCCCCACCCAGACCTGAGCCCGCGCCACATGGGTCGCGCTCGTCGTGCTCTTGTCGTACAAGTAGCTCCGTGACAGCGGGATCATTTGTACTCCTCCCAGTAGACCGCCTCTCCGCCTGGGAGGGCGGCGGTCCTGCTCATCCAGAGGACGAGCTTCTTGGGGCTGAGGCGGGGCAAGGTCACCTTCCAGACCACCGCCCCTCGGTACTCCTTGCCCCCAGCGAAGACAGGCTGGTCGGCTGTCTCATCCCAAGACGCATCTTTCGCCGCTCTCCGTGCGTAGGCTCGCGCCTCGGAGAACGAGGAGAACCATTTGAAGCGGTCGGGGTATTCATCGGGGGTGGAATAATCCGACCAGGGCATCTCAACGCAGTACAGGGTCATGTTGCCTCCTGGCACGCGGGCTTCTCGTAGGGGGTTCCGGAGAGGGGACAGATGAGCCACTCCCCGGACTGGTAGTCGCCGTCGAACTTGTAGTACTTGTGGACTCGGTAAAGGCCACCGGATTTGAGGGGGGTGGCGTTCTTGCAGTAGGGGCAGATGACCTTCATTCCTCTCGACCCTCCAGGTCGGCCAGGGCTCTGGCGAGGGCATCTCGGACGAACTGACTGAAGGTGGTGTCGAGGGCAGCCATCAGGGCCTTGGCCTCTTCCCGCTCCGTTTCGGTGCATCGGACATCGGGCAATCGGCAGCTTGCGGCCACGTCGGAGCGGGTCGGCTGACCCCGGAGGCTGTTGCCCGTCCGGTCCTTCCGGACCTCGGCCCAGCGCCGGGCTCGGTCCCCGGTGGGGAACACCTTCACGGAGGCTCGCTCCCACTCCCCTTCGACCCGGCGGTCCACCACCCAGCCCGTCTCCGCTGGGAAGACCTTCCAGCCGTCCCCTGCGTCCAACTGCCACCACGGCCTCTCGGTCGTGGGAGCCGTCCAGCCCTCCGGGGGGTACTGGCAGTCCAAGGCTTCGATGGCGTCGTCAATGGCGTCTCGGAACGCCGGAACACAGGAGACGATGAAGGGCTCCAGGGAAAGGTCGTGGAAGGTCTGCACCAGCCATCCCCGGTCGGTGAGGACGAGTCGGAGCCCATCGCCCCGCTGGGCGTGGAGCTTTCGGGTCTGTCGAATCCAGTGGCTGCTCATGGTGTCTCCTGAAAGTCGGTGAGCGTCAGCAATCGGGTGCGGCCCCGACCTCGCCCCACGGCGAAGCCAGACGTTTTCACGGTCCCCTCGTCTACGCACAGGTTCACGGCGTTTCTGACGGCCTCCTTGGTGTAGCCCGTCCAGGAGTGGACCCGGTCCACCAGGGTGGACTGGCGCATCGGGGCGGTAGCGGTGGAGAGGATCTCGACCACCACGTCGGCGGCGTTCCGGCAGGGCTCCGGGGGGCGGGTGTACTTTCTCATAGCTTCTCCTTGTGTTGTCCGGACTCTCTGCCGGTGCATCGGCAGCCTTAATCGGATGGACGGAGAAGTCAAGAGGTTAGTTCCTGTATAGTTGAAAAGGCCCCGCCTTCTATTCCGGGGCCTCTAACGGTCGGAGTGCTATACGCTTACCATATATAGAAAGTACATCACATGTAGGTGGCCCCCCTTCCTCTTTTCGATATATGGTATCTATACATCACCGCTGGCGTTAGAGGCGGAAAAATGAACAGCGGACCTTTGTGAGGTATACAAGAATGGGCAGACCAAAGAAGAACGACGCTTTCACGGCCTTCGGGGAGTGGGTGGAGCAGGAGCACCTGATGACCCGGAGCAGCGCGTGCAACTACGCCTCCAAGGTCAGGAGGATGTTCCAGCAACTCCGGGCCCTGGACCCTCAGTCGCTGGACGACTTCCTCGCGGGAGAGGTGTACAGTTCGACCTTCCGGTCGGCGTGGAAGCGCTTCTCGGAGTACTGCGCCCTCCAAGGCCAGATTGTCCCGATGCCGACTCCCGCGTCCAAGCCCAAGAGCGAGTACGCCATCCCGGAACCCATCTGCGACGACTACCTGGAGATCCTTAGCTCCGGTGGCCTGACCGTGAAGCTGCTGGGGCGCATCCGGTGGGAACACGTCCTCAAAGAGGTCCGGAGGGGAGCCTGGGAGATCGAGGACGAGATGGAGCCGGGCACCTACTTCCGGGTGCCCATCCGACCCATGGAGAGGATCGAGTTGTGGGCCAAACCCCCGGATGCCATGTCTCCGTTGCTCCCGGCGTACCCTGGAGCAGGTGGCCCGATGCCCCTGACGGTCAGCCGGCGTATCCTTGCATCTCGTAGACGTAGCCGGTCCCTACATTGAGGCGGCGCAGCTTGCCCTCCTCGACCAAGGCGTCCAGGCTCTCGCTGACCGGCTTCCGGCGCATCTTCAGCCGCTGAAGAATCTGGCCCAGGGTCGCGACGCCGCCGCAGGAGGACACCGCCTCGATGACCTTGCGCCGCATCCGGGCATCGGGGTGGTCTGCGATGACCTCGGAGAGGCCCAGGATGGACTTGATGTGAAGCTCCGCGAAGCGGATGCCGTAGTCCAACTCGTCCTCGTCCATCTGCCAGGGCTCACCGGAGAGCGGGATGCCCCAATCCCAGGCGTAGAGCAGCGCGGCCTTCCGGGCCATGGTGGGCGCACGGCTCTTGACCCCAACGATCTGCTCCGGGATCTTCCGGTCGGTCATGTCGAAGTACCAGTCGCGCCAGAGCTTCTTGGCATTCGGAGTCAGCCCCTCACACCACCCGCCATTGGGGACCAAGGCCCTCTCGCGCAGAAACGTGGCCAGGGAGTCGAAGTTGCTCATGTCGCCCACGGGGTCCGGGTCGATGCGCTCGGAGCGTCCAAACATGACGGCCCAGCGCCCCATGAACCCGCCGCTCCAGTCCTCGGAGAGCGTGTACTTCTCCAGGTAGGGAATCGAGCACGCCGCCAAGACCGAGAGCCGGGGGTTGTCCACGCGGACCCCCTTGCCGTTGGCCTTGCTCCGCTGGATGGAGTGGCAGTCCCAAAGGTCCGCAAGCAGCGCCTTGATCGGCTCGTAGTAGCCCCGCTGGGCCGCAGCCAGGAAGCGGCCAAACTCGGAGATGGGGATGACCTGACTCGGGCTGCGGGCCAAGCTGTCGATCAGGCCCTCCGGGCTGCCGGGGTAGTCCCCAATGAGCGGTGCGGCGGCTTCAAACAGCACGTCGCGTCCGATGCCCAGGGCGCTCGACTTCATGTCCGCACCACTCCGGCCCACCAAGAGGGTGAACATGTTGGCCCGAAGCCGCCCGGCGTAGTTCATCCCGTAGTCGAGGGGACAGGTGCAGCCCAGGATGGTCAGGGCTGTGCCAAGGTGGTAGGCCAGGGGGCTGGTGGTCTGTTTGACCGCGTGGGTCACGAACTCGGTGACGAAGCCCTGGGGTGGTACAGCTTGGATCGCATCTTTCTCAGTCAGCACGTTCAATCAGCCTGTGGGTGTGTGCTTGCGGTTTCTACCAGCCGGGTTGTCAATTGACAAGTCCATAGCCCGGAAAGGTGGAGCCGGAGGTCCCAGGGCGCTATCATCCCCCGCATGGATTACGAGAACACGGCGTACATCCCGCTGCATTGTCTGGAGTTCATCGAGCCCATCGCGGCGGCGCGAGGCGTCTCTCGGGTAGCGCGATCTCGGCGGGGCTTCCTGACGGCCTACAAGCTGGCGTCCGGAGAGTGGACGGAGATGGGGCGCGACTCCTACAGCGGTCAGGATTGGGACGATCGGCGCGCCAACTTCATCAAGCGGCACATGGGTCAGGTCACCCGGAGGCGCGAGGCCCTCTGGAAGAACGGGGAGCCAACCGACCGACACCTCGCCCTGATGATGTGGGCCTACACCCCGACGCCCAGAAAAACCGAGGCGTGGTTCTGGAGCCTCCAATGAGCATCTACGCGAAAGCGATGGCCCAAGCGGCGGGGATTGTCACCCGACGCAACCCGAAGAAGGGCACCCCGAAGACGCTGAAGTTTGAGGACACCGATGGCCGCATCCAGACGGTCAAGGCGACCTTCCTGGGCTCCGGGATGTTCACCGATGCGTACCTGGGGGAGGACAACAAGGTCTACCTCGTCACCATCACCGACAGCGAGTACCCCGGAGTCGATGACACGAAGGGGGCCATCGCGGAGATGAACCGGGACGATGGGCCCCAGCCCCACATCCCGATGATCGAGCGGGTGGGCTGGACGGAGGTCACCAAGAAGCCGCCTCCAGGTCGTCGTTGGTATCGGGGCCACAATCGCTTTGACGCCACGGTGTACCGGTCCCCGCTCTACAACGCTCCGCTGAGGAAGGGCAACGCAACGAAGCAGGCTTGGTCGGACTACCGGGCCCTGGGGAAAGCGCTGGAAGCGGCCCAGAGGAAGCTCGGATGGCGCTCATCGCCCTACGACGGGTACAAAATGAACATGCTGACCATCGAGAACTTCCAGGGGTCGGAGAGCGTGAAGCAGGCCTTGCAGTCCCTTGTGGGCTACATCAACAACTACGGCACGGAGTACGGTTTTGAGTTCCCGGCGCGGAACTTGGCCACCGACGCCCAAGGTCAACTCATCCTCCTGGACCCCCTATACAGCCGGGTGTCGGTGCAGCGGCTGGGGCGATGAGGCCGGAGTTCTTCTGGGGAGATTGAAGCCCAGATTGACGATGTGCTGGAGGCCCTTGATAATCAGGGCCGTCAGAAGGATGCTGACGCCATCGAGGAGCGCCTGACATGAGCCAGTTCTACCCCCTCGCCAACTACGCGGGCTACCAGTTTCCCCAGAGTTCCGGAGGGGGTGGCGGCCTGAGCTTCACATCCCTCGCCCTGGGGTCGCCGTCGCAGCTTCCTCCCGTGTCCGCCGTGTACGACGCGGCATCGAGTAACCCGGCAGCGGGCACCATCGTGGTCACATCGGGCGACCTCGGAAACATCGGCCCCGGAACTCCGGACTGCTTGTTGTGGCAGGGGGGCATCGACGCCAGCTTCGATTGGCAGGCCAACAGCCACATCATCATGCGCTTCAGTTGCACGGCGGCTCCGAGCGGAGCCTACATCATGTACCTGGGAGCCTTCGACGGGACCATCGGGTCGGGGCGCGGAATCTACGGGTCGGTGCAGACCAGCAACGGTGCAACCGGAGCGGAGAGCATGGGATCAACTGCGGTCACCGGAGCCAATGCGGACAGCTTCGTCAACGGCGGAAACTTCGCCGTCGTCATGCAGTGTGACGGGGACAACGATCACGCTCGGGATGTGTCGATCCGCTCCGAGAGCACCAACCCGAATGACTTTGGTCGGCAGACGAGGCAGGAAAACCCATCTTCGGCAGGCACCGGACTGAGCTTCTTCTTCGCCCTGGGCACCACCACATCGAGGGCTGGCGGAACGTGGAGCGGAGTGAGCCTGGACTTCTTGGCCGTCCCCATCAAGTCGTAACGGTCCCCAAGATGCTCCGGACCACGAAGTAGGTCACCCCGTCTATCTCCATCGTCTCTCCGGTGAGGGTGCCCACCTTCTGCTGGACGCCATCCACCGTCACCTCTCCGTCCACCTCGCCAAAAAGCTCGATGGACACCGTCGAGGGATTCGTGACGGGATCCGATTCAGGCTCGGGGAAAAAGAGAACACGCATAGGGCCTCCAGAAAAAGACCGGACGGATTGACGTTTGACGTTGGAACGGGATATCATCCCGCTCATGGGAATAGCGTATCCAATGTGCCCATTCGTCGTCGCGACGGTGGAGCAACACTACCTCGCTCAGGTGGCGTCGGAGCTTGTGAAGCTGCCTGGGGTCAAGGTTTCCGGGCCTCGGGTCATCATCCCGCACCACGCCCTCCAGGAAGTCGGGGACGCCCTCGGGTCGGCGCAAGTGACCCATGCCTCATGGCGTGGAGCGGTCATCACGGAGAAGACCTGGGAGCAGGTCGAGAGCGGGCTGGAGATGACCGAGGAGGTCCGGGAGTTCGTACTGGACGGGTTCCTGATGCCCTTCCAGAAAGATGCCCTGGCCTTCGGAGCCCCACGGGACGGTGTCCACTTCTGGCATCCCACGGGCTCGGGGAAGACCCTGACCGGGATTCTCTGGTCGCTCCTTCAGCCGGGGCCCGTGGTCATCGTGACCAGGGCAGCGTCCCGGTTGCAGTACGGTCGAGAGGTCGAGCGGTTCACGCACCTTCGGCCCTTCGTCATCCGACCCCAGGGCTACGTCCGGAAGGGCGTGGAGCCGGAAACCCTGGAGCAGTACGCGGAGAAGGTCACCCGCCCCGTGGTCATCGTGGGCTGGGAGGCCCTGACCAACCATGTGGATGCCCTCATCGCCCTGAGCCCCGGAGCCGTCATCTACGACGAGAGCCATCGGGGCAAGTCCAGCAAGCGCTGGGAGTCCATCCCGCTGCCGGGCGGCGACTTCAAGGCCCAAGAGGCGATGGCCCGGAGGCGCGGAGGCTTCGTCACCGACCAGGACGGCACGATGGTGATGATCGTGCCCCGCCGGAACACGACGATGAGCGCCGCTCGGTTGGCCAAGGCGGCAGACCGGAGGTGCTGCACGACGGCGACCCCGGTCAAGGATCGCGTGCGGGACCTCTGGGGCCAGTTGGACCTCGCGGAGCCTAACTCCTGGGGGAACAAGGGCGTTTGGATGCGGCGCTACGCCGACGCCAAGCCCGGAATGTATGGAGGCATGGACACCTCCGGAGCGTCCAACTTGGACGAGCTTCGGGACCGGCTGATGCACAGCGCCCACAAGATCGACTACCGGACCACGCACCGGGACCTGCCCCAGAAGCGGAGGCAGTCCGTGTACATCGCGCCGGAGGACCAGACCAAGCCCGCCGGGGGCTTCGTGAAGCAGTTGAAGGACGCCGCGCAGCGCGGCCCGACGGCCATCCTGGAGGTCAAGCTCGCCCAAGCGGCCAGCGGGAAGCGCCGGGCCGTCATCGGGCTCATCGAGGACCACCTGTACGACGGTCAAAAGGTCGTCGTGTTCACGGGCCGGAGGCGGGACTGCGAGGAGCTTGGCGAGATCGTCAAGAAGTGCCAGGGGGCCAAGAAGACGCAGGCCCAGATTTGGGCGGCCCACGGAGGTCAGCCCACCAAGGCCCGGCAGGAGATCGTGGACGACTACATGGAGCACCCCGGACCCTGCGTTCTGGTGGGCACCGGAGATGCGTTCGGTGAGGCCATCAACCTCCACGACACCGACGCGGCGCTGTTCGTCATGCTGCCCTGGACCCCTGGCCAGATTCGCCAGTGGGAAGGGCGCTTCTGTCGGCTGGGGCAGCAGCGCCCCGTCGTCATCTATTACGTCATCTCCGAGGACACGGTGGACGAGCACGTTGCCGACAAACTCATCGGAAAACTCCCCGCCGTCGAGAAGATCGCGGAGGACGCGGAGTTGGCCGAGGCCGCAGCCGCCATCGGCGGCACTCAGGACGCCGACGCCCTGGCCGACTCCATCCTGGAGAAGCTGGGATGATGGACCTCTGGTTGCCTCCTGGCCCCCTGTTCTGGTCGGTGTCCATCGCGGTCATCGCCTTTCTTGCCCTGATGATGCGCTATGAGTAGCTTCCCGTGCATCCTCATGGACCCTCCGTGGATGGAGCGGGGAGGCGGAAAGATCAAGCGAGGCGCGGACAGGCACTACCCCTTGATCAAGACTCCGGACCTCCCTCGGGTCATCTGGGAGTCCGGGGCGTTTCGCCCCGCTGAGGACGCACACCTCTGGATGTGGGCGACATCGAACCACTTGAAGGACGCGCTCTGGCTCATCGAGGCCCTGGGGTTCAGCTACAAGACGCACGCCGTCTGGACCAAGACCGGCAACATCGGCCTGGGGCAGTACCTCCGGATGCAGCATGAGCTTCTGCTGTTCGCCGTCAAGGGGAAGGGATACGCCGCCCGTACCGGAGCCCGGAACCTGACCAGCGTCATCGAGGCCCCACGGGGGCGGCACTCAGCCAAGCCCGACGAAGCCTATGCGCTGATCGAAGCCCGGAGCCATGGACCTCGGATGGAATTGTTTGCACGCAAGCAGCGGGCCGGTTGGTCTGCATGGGGAAACGACGTTGAGTGAGCGCCTGTTGATCTACACCGGTCCCAGCCCCCGTGGCTGGCATCGCCTCCAACTCTTCCTGGAGTGCCCCCAGCGCTTCGCCTGGAAGTACCGCTCGGAGAAGCCCCCGGAGCGTCCGGAGTCCCCGCCCCTGATCAAGGGGTCGCTCATCCACCTGGGGCTGGCCCAGCACTACGCTCAGGTGCGGGAGATGCAGGAGGGACGTGACCCCAAGCGGTACTATGACCCCTCGGAGGCCATCTCGATCCTGGCCGACGCCAAGCCGGAGTGGGCTCCCTACGCCGACTTGGCCAAGGAGGTCACGACGGCGCACCAGCTTCGATGGAAGCACGAGCGCTTCAAGGTCATCGGAGTCGAGGAGCTTCTGGATGGGGTGGTCGCGGGGCACCGATTCACCGGGCGCATGGACCTCATCGTGGAGGACTCGGCGGGCAAGGTCTGGGTCATCGACCACAAGACCACCGGCAGGCTCCAGAGCAAGCAGCGGAGCTTCTACAGCGTCAGCGGGCAGATTCTGGGCTACCAGACGCTGGGCCGGATGCGCTACGGAGAGCGCTTCGGTGGGATGCGCCTCAACATGATCCAGCACGGCGGGTCGTTCCAGTTTGAGCGGTGGGACGTGAAGCCCGCCCCGCACCTCCTGTCCCGATGGCCCTCGGCAGTGGCCGACGCAGAACGGAGAATCGCTGCGTTGGACGCGGAGAAGCGCCCGGTGAACCAGTGGCCAGTTGCCCCAAGCGAGTTGGTCTGCTACCACCGCTACGGAGCGTGCGACTTCATCGAGGCTTGTCGTTGGGGAAGAAAATCGACCTGACGGATTGACAACCGTCAATGCCTCCTGATAGCTTCGCTGCACACACAAGACTGGACTGACTGACATGCCCCAAGAACCGGCATTGGTCTGCACGTATGGCCCATCTGGGTCGGGCAAGACCACCGACACCGGCTACTCGTTTCCCCGTGGACTGTTCGTCGCGGCGCGCGGTGCCCTGAACTCCATCAAGTCGCTGTGCGGCTATGACCCGCAGACCGTCGAGGCCCAGACCATCGACGACGCCACGGAGGCATTGGAGACGCTGGCCAAGCGCAAGCACAACTTCGACTCCGTCATCGTGGACGACTTCTCGTTCCTCGCGGAGCAGCAGTTCAGCCTCTACGACAAGCGCTTCAACGGATTCACCCTGTGGGGCAAGCTCCGGGACTCGGCGCTCCGGTTCCGCAACGCTGCCCGCTACAGCAACTGCCACGTCATCCTGAACTGCTGGGAGCAGCCCCCCAAGATGAAGCAGGACGGCACCCGCGTCCGAGGGGGCCCGATGCTCTCCGGTCGGCTGCCGGAGCAGATTCCCGCGATGTGCGACCTCGTCCTCCGCTGCGGCCATGAGCCGATGCGGAAGCCCTGGCCCGGCGTCTACCGGTGCGCCTATTCCACGGACTTCGTGATGAAGGACCGGTTCAACATCGCGAGCGTGCTGGACCCGGCTCCGATGAATCTCGCGGAGATTCTCAGGGCCGCAGGCTTTGAGGTCGCGCGCCATCCCGACCTGGACTGGCAAGAAGACACCGTGCAGAGCGTCGCCCAGGCCCTGTTGGACGGAGGCGACTTGACGAGCACGGTGAACACCGCCTACTCGGGCCTGCTGGAGCACGGCATCTCGCCTGCCGCAGCCCGCTGGACACTCCGGGACGCCATGGACCGGAGCGTCATCCGCCGGGCGCTCGACGCCCGGAACACCACCTTCCTTTCGTAGAACCGCCCGTCGCAGCGAATTGCGGCATTCAACACCCCAAGGAGAGAGCATCGTGAACAGCGATCCCAACTTCAACTTCAACGTCAACCTCGCGGGCGTGCGCCCGGCCTCCGGTGGAGGAATGAAGCTCATCGAAGGCTTCTACACCGGCATCGTCACCGACGCCTTCGGAACCACCAGCCGGAGCGGTCGCGCTCAGGTCGCCATCAAGATCACCGTGCAGGATGACGGTTTCGCGGGCATCGTCCGCACCTCCTGGCTCGGCGTACCCAAGGGTCCGGAGGACGGCGTCCGCTACTATTGGCGCGCTGCCCTGGAGTCCATGGGCTACACCCCGGCTCAGATCGACGCCGGAGACATTGGCATCAGCCGAGACGTGCTGGTCAACCGTCCCTGCACCTTCTTTTACAAGCCGGGCGACAAGGACATGGGCGTCTACGAGGAGTTGAAGTTCCTCAGCCCCTCCGACTTCGCCATGCAGCGGAAGCAGTTTGAGGCCCAGGCCTCGGCGGCTCCGGCGGCTCCGGCCACCAGCGCCCTGGCGGCTCCCGCTGCGGCTCCCATCGGTGGTGGCCTGACGGCGGCTCCGGCTCCCAGCAACGGCACCCCCGGTGTCACCAAGAACAGCCTCCTGGCTGCTCTCAACCGGAACTAACGTGCTGGTTGGCCAAAATTCACCCAAGCTGATTGGTGCTCCCAAGATTGAGGACATGCCTCCGCTCTCCCCGGAGGACATGCCCAAGGTCGCGGAGCCCATTCAGGCCGCTCTCGCGCAGGGGGTGCCGATGAACGCCCCCTGCACCGTCGAGTTCGGCATGGTCGTGCGCCTCATCGCCACCGTTCTCAGCCTTCAGGGCGAGGCCGGTGGAGAAGAGTAGCGATCCACGGACCCTCGGAGCCCGGTGCGACGAGTGTCCGTTGGCTCCTCACGAAGGTCCGGTGCCCAGCGAGGTCAATCCTCGGGCATCGGTCGCCTTCGTGGGCGAGGCCCCCGGTGAGCACGAAGTCCGTGAGGGCAGGCCTTTTACTGGCCCCTCCGGCTCGCTGCTGACGCAGGCTGCCCGGCAAGCCGGCCTGCACCGGAGAGACGCGCTCTGGACGAACGTCGTCCTGTGCCGCCCTCCGGAGAACGACATGGGGCGCTTCCTGGAGCAGCTTCGGCGCTCCAATCGCGCCATCGACAAGCGCAACCGGGCCACGAAGAAAGAGGACCCGGATGCGGAGTTGGAGCCCATTGTCCCCACGCCGATGGCGTGCTGTCGCCCCCGGCTCCTGAACGAACTGGAGGCCTTCTCCGACATCGTGACGGTCGGCGGGACGGCGGCCAAGGCCCTGGTCAACCCCAGCATCAGCGTGATGGCCATCCGAGGTGGACCCACCGAGATTGACCTCGGAGAGCGTGTCCTGCGGATTCTGCCGACGCTCCACCCCTCCTTTGTGCTCCGGGCCAAGCGCTGGAGCCACGTCTTCCGGCAAGACCTGAGCCGGGCCGTGCGGTGGTTCCGAGGCCAGATGGGCTGGGAGCCCCCGCACATCCTGTACCACCCGGACGCCGCAACGCTGGAGCGCTTCCTCTCCGACCCCGCCGTACCCTACTGGACCTACGATGTGGAGACGGACGGCATCGAGGCGCTCACGGCGAACATCCGCTGCATCGCCATTGGGACACCGGAGAAGGTGGTGGTGGTCGGCACCCGGTCCATCTCGGGCTCGATGCGCTTCTACCCGGAAGCGGAGCAGGCCAGGGTCGAGGACGTGCTCCGGCGCTTCTTCGTGGACCCTGGGCGATTGAAGTGCGGCCACAACGCCGGGTACTACGACAAGTTGGTCATCGAACAGTGGCTGGGGGTGACCCCGGAGCCCCTGATCGACACGATGCTCATGCACCGGCTGGTCGAGAGCGAGTTGCCCCACAGCCTCGGGTTCGTCGGGTCCATGTACACCGACGCCCCATCGTGGAAGACCGACCGAGAGGGCAACAAGCGCTCCCTCGGAGGGGAGACGGACCATGACCTCCATGAGTACTGCGCCTACGACGTGGCGGTGACCGCAGCGGTGGTGCCTCCGCTGTTTGACCACGTTCGCCTCCGGCAGCAGGAAGAGGTCATGGCGTGCGACCACCGGCTCCAGGAGGTCTGCGCTGGGATGCACCGGGTCGGGATGCACGTTGACCAAGCCAAGCGGCTGGAGTTTGAGCGGGAGTTCGTCCAGAAGGTCCAGCACCACCGGAGCGCGTTGCAAGACATCGCCGGAATCCCGGACCTCAACCCTGGCTCCGTGCTCCAGATGCGTCGGCTCCTGTTCGAGGAGTGGCGTCTCCAGCCCCCGGTGGAGGACAAGATTCGGTTCACGAAGGCGGGCGACCCGTCCACCTCGGACGACGTGCTCCGGGCGTGCATGACCATCCGGGACCTCACCGAGCAGCAGCGGCTGGCCCTGGGCCACATTCGGTACTACCGGAGGGCCCAGAAGATGCTGGGCACCTACGTCACCAAGCTCCGGTACAACACCATGGAGGCTGGGGGCGGCTGGGACGAGGACGACACCTGGGCCGAGATCGAGCGCCGGAAGGAATACGGAGACATGAAGGTCGGCATCACCGACCCGCTGACCGGTCGGATGCACCCCGGCTACAATGCCCACGTCACGACATCGGGGCGATTGAGCAGCAGCAAGCCCATCAACGCACAGAACTTCCCATTCATGCTGCGGGCCATGGTCAACGCCGCACCTGGACACGTTCTGGTGGGAGCCGACGCAGACCAGTTGGAATTGCGGATTGCGGCATCCCGGTGGCAGTCCCGCAAATACCTGGAAGCGTTCGAGTTGGGCCTGGACCCCCATAGCTCCGTGACGGCTTACGCCATCTTCGGGGAGCGCTTCGTGAAGGCCGCAGGCAGCGAGTACCCGTGGAAGACCGGGCATCCCTTCAAAGGCAACGCCAAGCGTCTCCGGAACTTGTCTAAATCGGTCCAATACGCCTCGCAGTATTGGGCCACGGTCGAAACGGTCCACCGGGTCATCACCCAGACCGAGACGGCCAATGAGGACGGGACCACCACGCTCCCCTATCTCCGGCTCTCGCTTCGGGAGGTCCGGATGATGCACGACAAGTGGGTCAAGGGGGCCCGGTTTGAGGACGGCTGGGAGCGGGAGTTGACCCGATGGCGGCGCGACGGCTTCCTGGCCGAGCCCGTCATGGGCCGGAGACGAGACTTCCTCGATGGGGAGAACCCCAACGAAATCGTCAACTTCCCTATCCAGGCCGCCGGGGCCAGCCTGATGAACATCGCCATCTTGCGTCTCCGGGACGCCATTCCGTTTGAAGCCTGGGGCCCCGGCACCGGCATCATCAACCAGTGCCACGACTCGATCATGGTGGAGTGCCCGGAGAGTGAGGCTCCCCGTGTCGCGAAGCTCATCGAGGAGTGCATGAACCTCACGCACCCGGACCTTCCGGGTGTGATCTTCACCGCAACCGCTGAGATCGGCCCCACCTGGGCCGACGTTTAGGAGAGCACCAATGGGACACGCTGAATCCGCTCACGTCGCCATCGAAGCCATGGCTGACCGCATCGCAGAACTGGAAGCCGAGAACGAGGAGCTTCGGCGCAAGCTCCAGGAGGGCCGGAACTTCCAAGACCTCCGGGTCAACGTCCGGGACTACCTGGACTGGCTGGAGCAAACGGTCCTCCCCAACCGACCCTCGGAGGTCAGCGCGATGATCCTCGACCACCACCTCACCCTGCTCCGGAACGCCTCGGCATGAGGGTCTTTCTGGCGTCCGCGCGAGGCACTCCCGACTCGGTGTTGGCCGAGCCGGAGGTGCGAATCACGGAAGCCCTGAAGCTCTCCGGGTTCGACCCCAAGGTCATCCGAGCGAAGGCTGAGTGGGACGCCAGTTTTGGGCGGCTCGGAGGCTGGGAGGCCTGGACGACGCACATCGCCCAGGGCGTGGACTACACCGACCGCAAGCCGCTGTTCGACCTCATCGTCTGCTTGAACGAGACGGTAGGGAAAGCCACGGCACAGATTGTGCAGAAGGCCATGGAGGTCCAAAAGAACGTGCTCCTCTATCAGGAGAAGCAGTTCTTCCGGGTACTCCGGGTCGATTCGGTGGACAGTGACAACTGGCAAAGCGGCTGGCGGCTTGCCATCGACCCATGATAGGGTGGACCCCATGGACCTGAACCATGAGATGCTCAAGACCGCGCAGAAGCTGGTGACGCAGCTTCAAGCCGCCGGACTGAGCCCACAGGACATCTCCGCACGTTTGGACAACCGTGTCTCCTCTCGCACCGTCTACCGGTGGGCCAAGGGCGAGCACGCACCCCAGAACCGGAGTGACCTCGTAGCACTGGAACGCCTTGCGGCCACGGTCGCCGCGACGTAGCATCCTCTCCATGAACGTGAAGCCCTCGGTTGTCCTGGGAGTCAGCGCAGCCGGTCTTGCCGGGTGGGTCGGCTTTCGCCTCTATGTCCGCGCTGAAGTCGAAAAGTACTTCAAGGCAAGGCTGGCTTTGCCCACGGAGCCCAGCGGGGCGTTCCTCCAGGACTTGGTGGGCATCGCCAAGGCGACCGTGAAGACGCGAGCCAATCTGCCCTCTGCGGCGGAACTCGCGGAGTCGATGGTCCCCATCTTCAGCACCGTGATGCCGGAGAAGGCGTGGGATGACATCCAAGCCAGGGGGCGGGACTCCCGCTACTGGCCCGCCGCCTACCGGGCCACCCCCACCGGGATGGACCGGAGCATCGAAACCCAACTCTTCGCCCTGGTCGGGCCAAAGTAGGCACGCTGACAGTTGTCATCTCTGCCCGGACGAGATAGGATGCTGCTTCAACGGGAGCAGCACACATGTTCGTCAAGCACGTCAAGAGCAACTTGAAAGGCGGGGTCGAGGCGACCCTGGGAGAGAAGACCCTCATCGTGGGGCCCAACGGGCGGGGCAAGAGTGCCATCGTCAACGCCGTCGAATTGGCCTGCGGAGGTTCCGCCTCCGACATCGTGGGTCGGACGCTGATCAAGCGAGAGTCTGACCTCATCAACCTGGGGACCGGAGGTGTCTTGGAGTCCGAGGCCACGTTCTCCACGGGGGAGGTCGCAACCTACCGGACGGTAGACAACGGCAAGGGCGGGGCCAAGCGTGCGGAGTTCTACTGCGAGGTCGGCGTGGGGTTCCCGGTTCGGGATGTCCGCTCCGCGCTGGCGGGAAGCGCCGATACCGTCCGTTCTTGGCTGTTGGGGCAGGCGGCGGGTGACGTGTCACGGGGTGACGTAACGGCATGGTTTTCGCCGGAGGACATCCAAGTGTATGACTCCATCGCCGTTTCTGCGGGCTCAGAGATCAGCACGCTGCTGACTCGTATCGAGTCCGGAGCGAAGTCCATGCGGGCCAAAAAGCGCCAGATTCAGACCGAGCAGGGGATGCTGGACCGGATGGGCCAGACCCTGGGGTCGGAGGCCACGGACGCCGAGATGGCCGCTCTCCAGAAGGCGGTGGAGGACGCCAGGGGCGTCTACAACCGAGCAGTCCTGGCCTGTCAGCCCTCCGGAGGGCAAGACGTGGAGTTCTGGACCCAGGAGGCCCGCGACCGAATCGAGAGCGTCTCGCATGTCGAGGCCGTCCTGAACGAGGTGAAGTCCCATCGGCCTCCGGAGCCCGATGAGGCGACGCGACAGAACATCCCGATTCTCCGGGCGCTGGAGTCAGCGCACCGGGTCCACATCGACGCGGGCATCCCCAACTGCCTCGTCTGCTTGCAGTCCGGAGCGGTCGATCACGCAGAGCTTCTTGCGGAGAAGCAGGAAATCCTGCGCTCTGCGGAGGGTTGGCTGCGTTGGGCTCAGGAGGTCGAGGCGTCCAAGGGGGCCATGGACCGGGCGACAGCCCTGGCTCAGGAGGCCATTGAGCGGGTGCATCAGGCCAAGGCCGCGCTGGTTGAAGCGGAGCCCTACACCGGCCCCACGGTGGAGCAGGCCCAGGCGGCACTGGACGAAGCCATCGACCGGCAGAACGGAGCCAAGATGGCCCGGAGGCAGTGGGCCACGCTGCGGGGCCAGCGGGACACCATCCGCCAACTCCGGGTCGAGGTCAACGAGTTGGAGTCCATGCTGGACGCTGCCAAGAGCGCCGTGGGTCGGCTGCTGAAGAGCGCCGTCAAGCGGTTCACGGAGGCGGTCCAGAGCTACCTCCCGCCCTCGGACGTGTTCTCGATGACCCTGGAGGACGGAGGCAAGGAAGTCTGCCGACTCGGGTTTGAGCGGGACGGCAAGCTGCACACCGCCCTCAGCGGTGCGGAGTGGGCGAGGCTCAACCTCGCCGTGGCCTGCGCGGCGTCGGAGGACCAGCAGGGACTGCGCGTCTTCACGCCGGAGGAGCGGGCCTTCGACCCGGAGACGCTCCGGAACGTCATGGAGGCGCTGTCGGAGGCTCCCGGTCAGGTCATCATCACCTCACCGATCAAGCACAAGGGCCGCACCCCGAAGGGCTGGACCGTCATCGACCTCGGATGAGGGGGGCCGGGATCACTTCAGCGCTCCGGTTTTCTTGGCGGCGAGGTACGCCGCCCCAAAGATCGACCCGGCGATGAGGGTCTTCCGGAGGTAGCCCTTCCAGCCGGGCAAGTACCACTCGGGGTTCACAGGCTTCATCTGGTACACCATCTTCCCGTCTTTGGGCGAGCCTCGACGGAACTCCAAGTGCAGGTGGGGCCCGGTGGAGTAGCCCGTGTTTCCGCTCTTCCCGACCTCTTCTCCCCGGAACACGAACTCCCCGGTTTTGACGGAGGGAGAGTCCAGGTGAAGGTAGCGGCTGAAGTAGCCGGGGAGCCCGGCCATCCGGGCGGCGGCGTTCCGGTGGTCTACCTCGACGTAGTTGCCGGCGCTCTCACTTCCCAGGCCGACGTAGTGGACCCGACCGGAGGCCACGGAGCGTACCGGGGTTCCGATGGGCACCCCGATGTCCGTGCCGGAGTGGCTGGCGCGGGAGGGGTCGTGGTACTTGCTGGTGATGTTCTGGAAGCCCAGCGGCTTCTTCCCCAGGAGGCCCAGGGGCCAGCGGGGCCGGAACCGCGTGAGGTACGCAACCAAGGCCGCCGCTCCGATGGAGCCGCCCACCAACAGGGCCTCTCGGGGGAGGTTCTCAATCATGGGGACGGTCATTGGCCGGCAATCCAGGCAAGGACGGAGTCGTGGTCGATCGCCAGCCGGGCCATGTGGACCTCGCTCGCGGAGGCGATACGGTCCTCCCAGGTCATGGAGACGCGACGCCGCCAGTCGTGGGCGTTGGTGCTGCGAATCGGACCCAGGCTCCCGAAGCCGACGCCGTTCAGACCGCTGCCGTAGGTATTTGACTCCAGGGTCAGTATCTTCCCGGAGGCCTCGTCGTAGTCAAGCACCAGCCAGCTATGTCCCCTGGGGAACGAGGTGAAGGTCTGGAGCAGGTAGACCCCGTTCTTGGGCACGGAGCCCGGAGGCATCATCTCCCCCACGCCCCACTCGACTGTCACGCCGGGCCCGTAGCCCTTGGGGTCGCCATCCGCAGGCACCTGCCAGCGGGACCACTGGTCACCGGAGAAGGTCGCGTTGAACCCGCAGCCGACGAAGTAGGCGCTGAACATCGAGCAGTTGGTGCGCTCCCCGCCCACGTAGCTGCTGGAGAGGTGGACTCCCTTGGGCAGCGTGGGGACCTGTCCCGGCATGGCGTAGGTCGCCGCCATCGCGGGACCGAGGAGCGGATTGAAGGCGCTCCAGGGCTCCTCGTCGGAGTACGTGTCCTCCTCCGGGGGCCGGAGCAGCACCGCCCAGGTGTCCGGGCCTACGATGCCGTCTGCCGCGAGGTTGTTGTCCCACTGGAAGGCCTTGACGGCCTCGTAGGTTGCATCTCCGAAGATTCCATCGGGGACGCATGGATACTTCTTGAGGTCGAGGATGCCCTGGCAGTCCAGGACGGGGCGACCGGTTGAACCTTTTCGGATGGTCGGCGGCATGACCCGCATCCTAACGCCGGAACGCTCCCGTTCCTCGGAGATAGCACTGATTGTGTTAGGCACGTCTGGCTTGCAGGGCTCTCTCCCGGTAGGCTTGCCGTCACCGGAGCCCCAATGGCAGTCTCAACGAAACCTTCAGATGGCATCCAGGTCGCGGTCAATGGATCTGCCGTGACCACGGCAGGCGTGCAGCCGTTCGACAACACGCACACCATCGTCATCCTGAACAACACGGCAAGCGTGGACGGTTTCGTGAACTGGCAAGGGGACACCACCCGTATCACGGCTACCACAGGCTCCGTGATCCCAGGGGGAGCATCGCTCACCCTGAACGTGGGGCCCAAGTCCTCTCGCCCTGCTTCGGCCAACACCCTCCGGTTCGACGCGGGGTCGGCGGTCAACTTCCAAGTCACCTACGTGAATGGGAACCAGACATGAGCGATGAAACAGAGCACCTGCCTGCCCACCCCCTGAAGGCCAAACTCAGCCTCGCCACCCAGATTGGCCTCGGAGCCATCCTGATGGCGGCTGGGGGAGCCGGAGCCAACGTCCTCGGCTTGACCGTGGAGCCCGCCTACGTCACGGAGTTGCGGGTGGAGAACGCTCGCTTGACGGAGCGGCTTGACAACATCGAGCCGCTTCTGAAGGACTGCCAAGCACTCGTCCACGCCATGGAAAAGGGAGAGTTCAATGTCGAGGGATGAAGTCAAGCAGAAGATCGGCCCCAAGGTCGAGGCCTTCCTGGAGAAGGTCTTGGAGGACGCCCAGGACTCCAACATCACGGCAGACGAGATCCCGGAGTTGGTGGATGCCGGTGTCGCAGCGGGCCTCGTCATCCTGAAGTCCGTTCAGGACAAGCGCATCACCTTCGCGGAGATGCTGGAAATTATCCGGGCGTGCCAGACGCTCGCTCAGAAGTGGCAAGCAGCCAAGAAGGATTAGTCATGCAGCATGTTTACCGGAAGGGCTACCACGCAGTGGGGACCGGCGGATACCAAGAGTTCGGGGCCATCCTCCCGGAGTACTGGACTCCGCGACAGAAGCTCTTGGACAACTGTCCCGAAGTTCTCGAATGGTACAAGGAGTACTCCAAGTACAGGGCGAAGTGGGACAAACTTTCCTTGGGGGAGAAGCTAGGGTCCAAGGGTGGAAAGCTGAAGGACCTGATGCAGGAGGCCGAGAAGAACGGCAAGGCCGCTTGGACAACGTGCAAGCCTGCGTATGAGGCCGGAGTGGTCGAGGAGATCGACACGAAGCAGGACCTTCAGGACGGAGGCTACATCCCGTCTGACCTGCGTTCGGGTGCTGGTCCGAGCCTCCTGGCCCTCGGCTTGGGCGGCGCGGCTGCGCTGGGCCTCATCGCCTACCTCGCGACCCGCTGAACCGGTCATGCCGGTCTACGAGTACCGCTGCCAGGACTGCGGGTCACTCTTTGAGGAGTTGAAGCGCCTCAGCGACCCGGCACCGGAGAAGTGTCCCCGGTGCGGCCACGCGGAGGTGCGGAAGGTCGTCTCCCGCTCGTCCTTCGCCTTGAAGGGCGGCGGCTGGTACAGCGACCACTACGGGCTCAG
>Ga0080013_1002631_pt1 | contig 20725 bp, 51 predicted proteins | sample ETNvirenome_6_85_FD_69236 | JGI IMG/M metagenome (GOLD analysis project Ga0080013, IMG submission 69236) | Marine viral communities from the Pacific Ocean - ETNP_6_85 (SPADES assembly) (version 2) | ecosystem: Environmental > Aquatic > Marine > Oceanic | place: Pacific Ocean | collected 2013-06-19 | reverse complement strand
CAGTAAATTCAGGATATGGGTTTTTATTTCGTGCCATGTGTTGTGGTTATATGTGGGTTTGAATTTCATCAATAAGTGTTTTTGCTACTATGGGTGTAGTATATGAAAGTTTTGCTACTATGGTGTGTAATTATTTTCCATTCTTTATCAAATAGGTTCTTTTTAAGTACATAAGTAAATCTTGCCTTTACCATGTCTCTACCTCCTTGTTTTTTAGGTACAGTAGATTGAGATTTATAGTGTACACTTCCCTCTAAATTAAATTCATAATATCCATTTGCTACAGCGATACTACTTCCTTCATTTTTTACTTCTATTTCTGTTAGCGTACATTTAGGGTTGTAATCTAGAAAAGACTTAAAGTATTTCGCTATTTCATCTGTTCCTATCTCTAGTTGTTCTGAGAAAGTGCCTAAGAGAACAGCATTTGGAGAATATAATTGCGCCATATCATAGGGGCTTCCTGTTTCCAAAGTATCTTTCCAATTCTCAATTACTCTACTTATAGTATAAGTGTTATTGTTAGCCTTTCTCTTACAGGCTATATATGCCAAACCTATTACAAGTACTGCTATAAATATATTTTCGTTTTTCATTTTTCTAGTATTTATAGGGGGTTAGCCCCCCTCCCCTACCCTCCCGAGTAATAAAAAGGGGGCTATACGCCCCCAATTTACTATGGTAGTTTAGAGTTATAGTATATCATTCAAAGATACGCCATCTATTTCTCTTTTTATAATTAGCTTATCATTCTCTAATTGCATAGCAACTATTTTCAGGTAAGTGTCATCATCTATAAGGGTCATAACTATAGCAGGTAGGTCTTCCCCTTCTTCTAGTTTTACCGATTTCAAGAACTTAGTTAGCTTTCCTTTAGCCGTTCTTAAAAGTGCATCTTTTATACCCATCTTAAAATAGTGGTTCTATAGATTCGGGGTCTGTTTCTTCGGATTCCGAAACAAAACCTGATAGGTAAGTATTCCCTGCTTTAGATACGTTATTCCAAAGTGCGATATCGTATTCTGCTTCTCCTACATTTAACCTGCCCCAAAAGTCAGGGCTTCTTTCGGTTTTCTTATTATTAGACTTAAATACTCTAATCTTGTCTTGGGTTGTAGATACTTCTGTTTCTACGTTCTGTGTTTTTTCTTTGCTACTCATAATTTGTGCGTTCTTTATTGATTTGTAAAATTCTAACTGATTCCTTTGTAAGTAACATATTTAACATACTTGTAAAAGGAATATTCATTTTCTTTGCCTCATTACTTAATACATCATAAACATCTGAGGCTATGTTTACGGAGGTTTTATGAAACTTCGTTTTAGTCTGTCCTGTCATACTCATCTTTAATTAATTGTATGACTTCATCTCTTAGGAACATATCGGATTCTTTAGAATCTAAAAGTCTTAATTGAAGTCTTTTGTAAAAAGCCATTTTTTCTTTTCTGTCGGCTATGACTTCGGAAGCCGATTTTACTTTTTCTTCATCCATTGTTTTTAAGGATTTATTTTGGTATATACAGCGAAACTTTCATTTTGATTTTCAAAATAGGTAGTTTCAAAAGAACCTGAAATTCTAGTGTTTATCTCATGGCATATCTTATGGGTGTTATAGATTAATAAATATTTTCGTGCAAGGTGTTTATATTTTGCTACGGCTAAAAGTGTTTCCTCATCATTTTCAAATTGTAGAACCAAAATATCGGTCATAGCATCATTAGGCTTGTCATCCTCTTGGGGATTCCATTCGTTTATCTTATTAGCAAAGAAGTGGTAATTTAATCCTAGCTGTTTAGAGAGTGTTCCATAAACTAAAAAGTCTTGTGTTACCTCATCCCTATATATCCTAATAAAGTCTGTCTGTGCCTTTATAGGGGCTATTACCCCCTCCCCTACCCTCCCCATAAAGGTTATATGGTTGGCATTTTTAGACAATTCATATATAGAACGTATATCCCTCTGTTCAGAAGTCATTTTCCATACCTTATCTATTATCTCATTAGGATTCGTACAGGAAGTATCTTTTTTCATATTCAGTTTGTGTTTGGTCGGCAAGTATAATCAATTCTCTTAGATTCTCCAAAATTATTTCATCTTCTCCATGAAGGTCTGTACATAGGTCGGCAAGTTCAGCACATTCCATAACTAAACGGTTTAGCTTTTGCCTTATATAGTGTGCTTCAAATACTGTGGGATTTTTCATTGTATAGGTAAGATTATCTTCGTTCTCTATTAAAGGTAGAAGCGATTTCATCGTGGGTAATATCAAGGTTCTCATCGGGAGAAAAGTATCTTGGTGCATCGTAGTCAGTCGGGTTGGCATATCCATATTGTATTATTTCCATTAGTCGTAAAACTACCTTTAAGGTATCATTATCTATTGAATCGTTTTTTAGTATAGGCATAGACAGTATGCTCTCTACTTTATTCTTTAAGTCATACCATCTTTTTTTATAGTCATCGACTTCCTGAATAGCAAAAGAAACAGAAGGGGTTGCCCCCTTACTGTTCTTATCCTTCCTTCTTTTATTCCTTTCGGATTCCCCTCTTTTGGGCTTTCCGTTATTCTTTCCTGTTTTGATATGTTTCATAGGTCTTTAATTTTTACTCCATTTGCATAAGCCCAATTTTGAAAGAATAAATCGTAGTGTCTTTCTACATATATCCCTTGAACTTCCCAATTCATCTCATGTAGCTTTATAGCCTCTTTAAGCATCTCCATTTCTTGATACCTGTTATTCGGGGTTAATGTTAAAAGGTAGTCTATATAAGCGTTATATAGTTTAGCCTTTTCTTCTGTAGTTAGTTTGACTAACTCCCCTTTTCCTGTAAAGGTCTTTTCTTTATTATTCATAGTGTTTGTTTTAATTAAAAAGGTAAGGGAGAGGTATTTAGCCCCTCCCCTACCCTCTCCGTTTTACCCTTCCTCTGTTTTTACTTCCTCCCCTTCATCCATTACAGACTTATACTCTTTGGTTTCGTCTGCAACTTCCTCAGTCATATCGGCTATAGCCTGTAAACGTGCTTCCTCCTTTTTTACTTGGAGGGCTTCCCATCTTTCGAGGTTGTTTATTATAGCATCTTCGGGAGAATCTATATCGCTAAGTTCTACTTCTATTTCGTAGTCTGAACTATATAGGTTTGACAAATCTACTTCCCCCTCTACTCTACCTGTGATACATAAGTCGTCTGCATAGGTATCAACTTCGACTGCCATGTCAGGACATCCTGAAATTGAATAGCTTTGATTCTCTAAGATATCATCCTTATAGGCTTCTAGCATATACAAGACTTGCTCATAACTATAGCATCTGTCTTGTGCATCTATGTCAGGTCTTACACAAGCGTTAAGGTCTTTCATAGCCTTGTCAAGAACTTCTACAAGTTCTACTAGCTTTGGGTACTTCTCCGTAGTGTTTACGGCTTGGGTTGGTTGGTTTGAGGTGTTTACCTCTGTGTTTGAATTTTCCATAATATATGGGGTTTGTGAAGGTTATCCCTTCGGGTTTATTTTATTCTATTATTTTCGTAGGTTTCCCATTCTCTCCTTGCATTTGCTTCTGCAAGATACTTGAGGGATTTAGGTATAAAGTCATGTGCTAGTGAAAAGCATCCTGTTATCATACACATCACAGCGAAGTGAGAATATAAAAAAGCCTTTTTGATTAAAGCATCATAACACTTAGGTTCTATCTCTACAAGTTCGAGTGCTGTTCTATGAGCATATTCTAGCCTTACAAATAACACTTCTGAGATGTCATTTGCAAGTGCTTTAGGTTGATAGCTTAGACTTCTATTGATTACTAATAAAGCCTCTGTATATAGGCTTGTTTCAGTATAGTTATGAAACTCTCTTTTGAAAGCCTGACAGTAATCATCATTAGTCATTAAATCTCCCGATTCATCATAGTAAAGAACAGGGATATCATTAGACATTTCATTTTCATCTGAAAAGAAGTGCTTAGAATTAAGCCTGTAAAACTGTTGTATAAGGTCTTTAGGTTGCCTCTTTTCAGTTATAGGGGTTGTATCTATAGTGTTAAACATTAGTGGTTGTATTTAGTGTTATACTTAACTTGGATTTCCTCCATTACACCTATCCAAGATGGTAGATGTACAAGGCTTATAGATACCTTTCCATCTTTCCTGTCTTTCTTTGCCTTTTCTTTTTCCTCATGCTCTTTTAGGGCTTGTTCTTTTTGCTCTAAACAGGCTTCTAGTCCTACACTTATAACGTGCATAAGTGCCATTTGAGATAACATCCCAAAATTACTGTAGTTCATAATGTGAGAAACAAATTCCTCATTTGTCATTGATTTCAGTCCGAATTGCTTTTCGTACTGTACTTCGGTTTTTACTAGTTCATGCTTTGACATGGTATATAAATTAAAGGGTTAAACTAAATTCTATCGCAATATAGTATATTCTATCATACCACACAAGTTAAAGGGTGTTTTTTTTTTCTATATCTAAATAAGTGGGGTAGGGGAGGGGAGGTTTTTGTCAGTAAAAGCAGGGTTTTTTAATTTTAGTGTAAAAACTAAATTCTTTTTTACTAGATTGCGAAAAATATTTCAAACCATGATTCATGTATTTATTCTTTCTGCCGAAACCTATGCAGAATTACTACTCGAAGTTCAAAAGTGGTATGAGGCTAACGGACATAGCATCAAAACTCTCAGCGACCATTTTTTGTCAGACCGATTCAGTAAAAGGGCTTACTACTTTCTCACATATAAAAATAGCCATGAGTAAAGTAAAAATAAATTGGAAAGAGGTAAGAGAAACTAGTCCCCGAACATATCAAGATTTTCTTAATGCAAAGATTGACGTATGGGATTTTTTAGATAAGAGGGGTATTTGGGCTTATATTTTTGACCCTTCTGTAAATGAGGGCAAGGGATGGTTTTGGGAGATTAAATATCTATCCCATCATAATAACTCTGTTAGTTTAGCCGATTGTGTTTTAACTACTAAAGACAAGTGTATAGATAGGATGATTTGGAGAAGTTTCAAATTGCTAGAAGATAGACTTGTAAAATGTAAAAACGATTACGAAAAAGACCATACCCCTTCGGATTGGAAAAAAGCTAAAAAAGAAGTAGATGGGTTAATGAATTTATATACTTCTACAGCAGTAAGATATGCTAGAAGAAAACAACGTATAAAAGCATATCCATCTTTACTTAAAAGAAAAAATAATGATTAAAAAAAAGGTTTTAATATGTACCCCCTCACATGATGGGAAAGTTCAAGTAACTTATACTTTAGGGTGTTTAGATTTACTTAGAAACAATAAAGTAAAAAAAGGTCATAAAGAATATACTTTCGATTGGTTCTTTACTGAGTTTTCCTCTGATATTATGAAGGCTAGAAATGAGATGTTTTGGAATTGGTTTTATACTACAGAACATGACTATCTATTGTTTATAGATTCTGACGAAGGTTTCACTTTTGAAACAGTAAAAAAACTTTTAGACCATACAGCCGATTTTGAGATTTCTTGCGCCCCTGTGCCTTTGAAAAAGATAAGTTCTAATAAGATTTTAGAGTGGGTAGGATTGGAGTTTCAAAATAACGAAAGTCCAACTATAAATGTTAGTGATATGCTTCCTGCAAGTTATGAGTACAATTATTCAGGAGATAAAATTTTAGATAAGGATAGATTTAACTATGTAGAAAAGATGGGTACAGGATTTATGCTTATACCTAGAAAAGTAGTTCAAATTTTAATAGACTATTACGATACAAACCCCTGTGAGGAATTGCCTATTTATTTAGATAAAAGAAGCAATAAAAAAGTCTATAGTTTCTTTTCTCATAAAGTAGAAAATGACAGGATGTTAGGAGAAGACTATTCTTTTTGTGCTAGAGTTAGGAAAGCAGGGATTCCGATTAAAGTAGATACTTCGTTAAATGTTTCCCATCATGGAACTTTTGCATGGGAAGGGAATGTACAGGCTAAAAAAAGACATCAAATATTAAGGGAAAAATTAACCGAAAATATAACCCTAAAAACCACAGAAAAATAAAGTAATAATATATTAATAATGAAAGAAAAAGATATACCTAAAAAACCTGTAACCACAGTAGAAACAGGATTTACGGATTCTGAAAACAGTAAAGTAGATGATATAAAAAACATATTGAATATACCTATGGAAAATGTTTCAGAAAAAGTAGAGGAAACTACCTTTGATAAGTCAGACCCTTTCGAGGGTGCTGACCCTGTAGATGATTTTGACGAGTTGGGATTGGATGATATTTTAGATGAAGATGGGGAAGGGGTAGAAAGTCTTTTTGAAGATACCGAAGCCCTCGCAGAAATGTGTGTGGAGTTATTAGATTTAGGAATGAACTATGCCTCACAAGCGATATCTACAGAGTGGGGAGAAGACGAAAAGTATGCAATACCCGATTCAAGGAAAAGGAAGCTAAAAGCCCCTTTAGCGAAACTGTTACAGAAACGCGCCCCCAAAGTAAGTCCTGAACTTGCGTTCATGGTGTTTGCCGTAGCTATATATAGCCCTCAATTAATAAAAGCATATCAAGTACGTAGAAAGAAATTAGAGCCTTCTGAGCCTGTCTATGTCAATAAGCCTAGTCCAAGTCCAAGTCCTTCTCCTATGACCCCTCCTGTAGAGGTAGATGAAGCCGATGAGTATGAGGATATGTTAAAAGAAATGCACAAAGAAAGTATAGTTTCAAAACCTATAGAAGTTTCAAGTATAAAAGAAAAAGTAGAACATGAAAAGCCTAAAAGAAAAGCAGGAAGACCCAAAGGGTCAAAAGATAAAGTCAAAAGAAAAGCTAAGTCTATTCCGAAAAATAAAAAAGGAAAGAAAAGCAAGGGCAAAAAGTAGGTTAGAAATTTGTGCTAAATGTGAATCTTTAGTTTATACTAAAAGTATAAATTCTCATACTTGTGGTAAATTCTTGAATCCTGTAAATGGGGTTTCTTGTGGTTGTGTTTTGAAATTCAAAGTACCTATGAAAAATCAAACCTGTCCTCAGAAAAAATGGTAACGAAAAGACAGTCCGTATTTTTTATCTTATGTGGAACTAATGGAACAGGCAAAACGAGTTTGTTACGGCAATTAGTGAACACAGAAAAGAAACTACTTGTAATAGACCCCGATGGTATGGAGTGGAACGATTTAGTGGAGATAGATATAAGTAGGGTAGGGGAGGTGCAAGATGGGAAAAAAGCTAGAGTAATTGCCCCAAGTGCCGAAGACTTAGAGTACCTGAAAAATTTTCAGGAGGGGAATTTAGTTTTAGATGATTGTAGGTACTATGTGAAAAGTAGAATAGAGGAAAGTATAAGACAGACTTTAGTACGTAGAAGACAAAAGGGAATAGATGTTTATGCTGTAGGACATAGCCTAACAGAAATTCCTCCTACCTTTTGGGTCTTCGCTACTCATTTGGTTCTATTCAAAACAAAAGATAACCCAAGTCGATTGAGGCAAAATATCCCTAACTATAAAGAGATGACTGAAAAGCATATCCCTGAAATAAATGCTCATCCTTCCCATTATTACTACAGAGTTATAACTTTATGAGTATATTTGTATGTGTGTGAAATATGGGTTTGTGTTGGAGGGGGGGAAGTTGGTTGCTTCCCCCTTTTTTTTTGTTATAAATAATAGAGTATATTTGTCATATCGCGTAAAAGGTTTGCGCGACTTAAAACAACAAAAATAAAAATAGATATGAAAGTTGTAAATCCCGATGGAGTAAGTGCGTTTACAGTTACTTGCTCTAACATAACAGGTACGGTAAGTAAGTCGTACAGGTTATTTGACCAAAGTGGAATTGTAACAGCTATTGATGGGGCTTCTAAAAGTTCTGCCGATTCTGCCACAGTTTCTTTCACAGCAATTTCAGCTACTACTATAGGTAGCCCGATTGTTATGAGTGGTTTTAACTACCAAGTTGAAACTTCTAATTCTCAGTTTGCTAATAAATTTGATATCCTTCGTGGTAGTATTGATGGGCGTTCAGTAACGCATCCAAACGTGATACAAAAAGCCCGTTATTTGGCGGTGTGATTGGGGCAACCCTTTCATAATAATCCTGAGAATTTAGGGAACACTAAGGGGTAAAACCTAAGTCAATCCTAAGCCGAGCCTCGCAAGAGGAAGGTTCAACGACTATCCGAAATTAGCAGTAGGAGTAAGGCTCAAGTGAGTTTGAAGCACAGGACAACCCAAGTGGTTGATGATATAGTCTAATCTTATAGGAAACTATAAGCAGAACGAAAGTTCGGGGGTGGAGTAACGAACCACTTTGAATACATTGCGTAATACACAGTTCGATACAAAGTTATTGACGATTTCTGAGAGGATTGTAGTCGATGACCAAACAGCAGTTGATATAGATGTTGATGGTACTGAAAAGGCTACCTTAACATTCTTCGTTGAAGGATTCTTAAAATAAAATAGCTAAATCCGATGGCAAATAAGCAAACACACCAAGCTACTCTACAGGCTCTCGAAACAAATGGGGAGGCAGTAGTAAATTTTATAATAGATAATAACCCTTCGGGGGTTCAGTCGCAAATGGATTCAATAGGATTGCTACCTAGTGATATGCCGAATCCTACAAGTGCTGATTTGAAAAATGTACTTTCTGACCTTGTGAAATTAGGAACACAGGAGGCTAACGAAACCTTTAAGTATGTCTTAGAGGTAGAGTATGCTAATGGTGCTACAAATTATACAGGAGGCTTTCAAGAAGACCTAGAAATGGGGATTGTTGATAGAACTTCTCAGGCGAAAGATGGGGGTGCATGGGTAGGTATTGTAAATGGTGTCTTGGGTGTAGCTAATAATGTCTTTGGATGGTTAATAGCACAAGAAAACACAGAAACTACAGCTAATTTAGCAGAACAGGCTCGATATGATGCCATGAGAAATACCGTATTTGGGATTCCTCGCGAAATAGTTATTGCTATGGTTTTAGTTATTGGTGTTGTCGCGGTAGTTTTAATATTTAAGACAGGGCGTAAAAGATGACAGATACACAATGTTGTAATACCTTAAATGGAGTTTATGACGAATCCACAAGTCGCTGTAAAGAGGGCAATTTGGGTGCTAGAAAATATGACTTTTCTAACCCTTGCTCTTATGTTATAAAATATAACTCAGGGGTAAAGGATTCGGGCTTCCCGAAAAGTATAGCAAAGTCGTGTTATGTTGTTGGTGCTACAGTAGCATATTTTATTCCTTCGGCTTCCGAATATGAAGTCTATAAAGACATACCCCCTCCCTTAGATTCTTATGCCAAACGAGTAGTAAGTCATATAAATCTTGGGGGGGTGGTAATTCTTGTAGCTATAGTAGCTATAATATTTTTAATTAAAAGACTACGAAGATGAGTGATATATCATGTTGTTTTAGCCTACCTAACGGCTATTTAGATACAAATGCAAATGGAGATACTATTTGCACATGGGATGATGGGTCTGCAATTATAACGGATGCCTGTTCTTACACAGATGTTGATGATAATTCTAGCAACCCTTTTAATTGGGGAGGTTTTAACAGTTTCCTATCTACTTTAGGTAGTATAGCTGTCCCTTTCCTGCCGTTCCTTTTTGGAACAGCACAGCCCCCTGTAGGGGGCGCACAAAGTCCTACACCTGACGAGTATAAAAACCAACAAGGTTTGATTGTCATAGTAGGATTTTTTATTTTAATTGCTCTCAGCGTGGGGGCATATTTAATCATAAAAAAAAGAAGATAAGATGAATAAGAAAAATTTAATTACGTTAGCTGTAGTTCTAGTAGTAGGATATCTACTATGGAACATGAGCAAGAAGCAACAACTTACAGCACAGCAACAATGTGTTCAAAGTGGTGGAACATGGGCTGATAATGCGTGTACGGGGGCTACGACAAGGCGATTTCGCTAAAAGTTGCGATTGTGAAAATTAACAGGGGAGGGGAGGGGCTAAATGCCTCTCCCTCAACCACTAAACAGAAAATGATATGCCTACAATAGCAGGATTAAGTTTTCCCGATTTACCTACAGAAGCTACTAACTGTGAAAATTGGGATTTTATAGATGACAATATTGGTTGGAGTTTAGATACTTCTACGGCTTATAATACGGCATGGGAAAGATGTTATGAGTTAATTGCTGAAATTAACTTTCAAATAAATGAGGGAAGTATGACCTTAAATCAAGGTGCTGACCATCTCAATAATTACAAAACGTATTTAATAAATGGATGGCAACAATTAGACTTATGGCACAATGCCTATGGAGATTGGGCTAATGCTACAGGATGGTTCGGGTGGCAAAATGATGCTTCATGTAATCATTGGCAAGGTGCTAATGAAGATGCACAGCTACATGTAGGTATAATTAAAACAGCCTTTTATACTACAATAGAAACAGTTGATTATGCTATAAGTGTTTTAGTAGCCCAAGAAGGTGCTGATATTACTTCAGCCGAAACGGATGCCGTTATAGCTGAGTTAGAAAATACTATAGCAACCTTTGAAACCTCTACCGAGAAAAAGAACCAAGCCTTAAACATATTAAAGTTTGGGAACTATGTGGAATATATTGCTATAGGAGGGGCAATACTAATTTTAGCCTATGTAGGCTATAAAAAATTAAAATAAGATGAACTATAAAAATAAACAGTTGGCAGGAAGTCAATTTCATGGTGCAAATTTAGAATTGCTAAATCCCCCTTTAGGTAAAGAAAAGCCTTTAGGAGTTTCAGGAGTTTCAGATTTTACAGGTTTTAGTGCCGACTATTCACAGGCAGGACATAACCCTTTGCCTTTAGGTAATGGAGTTTCGATTTTTGCCCTTAAACCTTCTACGAGTTCTTTTTTGCGTGTAGAAGATTTTTCTATATATAAGAAAAAAGGTGTAAGTGAAATGAAGGGAGGCAACCTATATAATTCTCGTTCTAACCCGAAAAGTTTGAAGACTTTTAATACAAATAAGTACAGATGATAGAGGTAGCAGTAGTTTTAGCAATAGTAGCATGGATAGCTAACTTAGCAAGGAATGATTTGAAAGGCGATATTAAATCTTTCACTTCACAACAAAGCCACTTTTGTTTGACTTGCCATGCAGAGATGCCCGATACCCCTGCCGATTATTTTGATGGGGATGGAGATGAAAGTAGAGATAGGGGCGCACCTTTACAAGAAAAGGGATTTGACCCTGCTACTAACTGTGGGGATATAATTACAGATTATAATATTCTGAAAACGGTAGTCTTTCGAGCAGTTGCAGGAACAGCCGTTCAAGGGATTACTTTATCTATAGCCGTATGTGATAAGATAGTAGGTACTATACCTTTAGGAAACGCACCCCAAAGTGGAGGCGTAACGACTAAATCTCAAAAGTGGAGTGCCCAACTTTATGCAGGGAACTATACCCTTACTATTCTAAATGCAAATGGTACGGATATGCCTAACGATGGAAACTTAGGAGATAATCAAATCGGAGTATTTATAGATGGATTTGCTATAGGAGAATTGCCTATGACTTTGGCGCAAGATTCAGAAATATATAACCTCATAGTAAATCCTGACTAAGATGGAAAAAGAAAACTTCAAATCTCCATATCTCCCGAATAGGGTAGCCGATGGGGTGTCAGTTCCTTTGCCTAAACCTGACTTTGATTTCGAGGGTGCAGTAAGTGGATTTGACTATAATGACCCGAATATATATCCTTCCTCTCCTGACCCCGATTTTTTAGATTCGTATGGAGGGAGTGCCGAAGGAATTTATGATAATCAATATTCTCTAGGGGGGAATATCTTAGATAGGCTTTTAGATGACCAAGCCGATACTTTGAAACCTTCTGCCGTTACCGATTCTACGAAATTAAAAGAGGAATTGAAACAGGCGAAAAAGACAAGTTCTAGGGTCCCCGAATCTCCGAGCAATACAAGAACAGCAAAGACAGGGATGAATTTAATTACACCCGAAGCAGTTGCCGTTTTACTTGCTTTTGCTCTAGGATATCTATTACCTCAAATCGTGAAATAAAATGAGCAAAATAAGCATTGAAACACTAAAAACTTATACTGTAGTTTTATTTGGAGTAGCTTTTGTTTTGATGATGGCAAATATAAGTATCAAAAGGAAAGTTGAAGAAACCGAAGATACTATAATCGGAATTTTATCATAATGATTACAAATGAATACATACAGTATGGAGTTTACTTCATAATGGTTGTCCTAATATATAGGATAATAGCAAATGGAGTAGAGTTATCAAATTTAGAAGCTATAAAACAAGAACTTATAAATCAATAAAATATGTTACTACAAGTATTAAATGACCCTACAGCCTTACTAGATTGGAAAGAGATATTACTAATCCTTTTCGCACTATTAGAGGCAGTATTTAGACTTACCCCTTCTGATAATGATAATTCCTTATGGAATAAAATTTCAGGAGTGTTGAGATTGGTATTAGACTATATTATCCCGAACCGTAAAAAGGGTGGGGGCAGACATAAGTAAAAGCTATGAAAAATAAACTCATAGGCTTAATTCTCATATTAGCTATTCTAGCTTTTGTGTTTCGTAAACAGATTGCTCAGTTTATCTTAAATGTAAACGGTGCAAATCAAAAGACTAAGGCTCAAGTTTTAGCGAATGTAGATGCTTTAGTGGAACAGACAGTAACTTTAGACGATTCTGTATATACTGAGCAATTTTATGCTGAATTTGAACAGGAGGCTATTCAAATTGCCGATGCTCAATTTTCAAATCTAAATTCTGCGTTCCAAACCGAAACGGCTTTGATGACCCCTTTATTAGACCTTTCAGGGGCAGAACTACTTTGTGTATATAGGGCTTTCGGCTCAAAGGTATATGACCCTTATTTTGGGTCGGCTATGAACCTGAATTTATTTGAATGGTACTCTTATGTCCTAACAGATGGAGGGTTGTTCAGCGGAGGGGATGGAGTGGTATTTTGGGATGATGAAGTAGAAGGATGCGAAGGTTGGTCGGATTTATGTTATGAGGCAGAATTTATGGGGCGTATTTGGCTCAAGTCAGGTTTGAATGTTTCGATGTTTACCTCTAATGCAGATTAAAGATGGCAAAAAGTTTAGGAGATGAATTTGAAGATTGGTTCAAGTCTTTAGGGAAACAGGCTACCCAAAATAGGGAGGCTAAATTTAAGGCGCAATTTGGGGATGTAAAGACTACAGTAAAGGATTTACATATCAAATTAGGGAAAGAGGATTACAAGGCTTTACAAGAGGCTATGCAATACAATTTGGATTCCTTTAACTATAAGCAAATGATTCGACTAGGATTAAAACTAGGAATGAGAAAATGGGCGCAAGAAAATTTCGATGACTACTATGACTAGAGTAGGGGAGGGGCTAAATAACTGAAAAGCAATAATATGCCGTTTAAGAGAATAAATAAAGGTAAAAATAAAGGAAAGTATAAAAGCCCTTCGGGGAAAGTTTGGACTATGAAACAGATAAAGGCATACTACGCAAAAAAGAAATAATGGCACATAGAGAACAGAAAATATTTATAGGTATGGTAAAGGAACTTTACCCCGATATGTTTATGAAAAAAACTGTAGTAGATTTCGGTTCTTTAGATATAAACGGACATAACAAAATTTGGTTCGATTGCTGTGAATATACAGGCGTGGATATTGGCAAAGGAAAGAACGTAGATGTGATTTCAAAGTGCCACGAATATAAGCCTTATACGAAATTCGATGTAGTCATAACTACAGAGATGTTAGAGCATGATATGTATTGGGAAAAGAGTTTAGAAAATATGCTTTACTTACTCAAACCAAAAGGGCTTTTAATGATAACCTGTGCTACTACAGGAAGACCCGAACATGGAACAGCTAGAAGTGAAAATAGTGCCGATTCTCCTTTTACTTCTCAGATACCTGAGTGGAGTAACTATTATAGGAATTTAACTATTAAAGATGTAAATTCAGTTTTGAAACCTGTAGAGAATTTCTCACAGTATTTTGAGAATGAAACTACAAGACCCCCGAATGATTATCAATTTTATGGAATAAAGAAATGAATAAGTTAATTTATCATACCGAAGGAGTGTATGGGAAAAAGTCCTATGCTCAAAAGAGAGTTGCTGAACTTAAAAAGATGAAGCCTTACGAAAAGTATAATGTTAAATACAAACGCTTCGTTAGGATTAGAACAATAAACTATGCTAAAAGTAATTCTTTAAGACAGCAAGGTATAGTAGGTGCAAAGGGATATAAAGTACAGGTAGCATTAAGAAAGCTAAAGAAATAATGGCTCATAAAAGAAAGAAACGATTTAATGGAGTGCTTTATAGTCATGTAGGTAATACAAGATTAAAAAGGATGGCAATAAAGCGAAGAAATTATTATAAGGAGATGGGCTATAAAGTAAGGATATATAAAGTAAGGGCAAAGTCTTATAAAAGTAGCAAATCCTTAAAAGGATTTTCATACGATATTTATATAAAGAAATAATGGCTGTAAAAACAAAGTTGAAGATAGGAGGCAAAATATACAAGCCTGTAACATTTGTAAAGACTAAAAAGATTGCTGATGCTTATGTGAAAAATGCTATGAGTAGTCATAAAAAAAATGAGAAACTTTTTAAGTACGGCAATAAACTTTCGTACAAAATTGTGAAGCAAAAAGGGTTCACAGGACAAGTTGTGTACTTAATATACGTTTATCATAAATATACACCGAAGTTTAGAAAGGCATGGTATAATGAATTTGGAACTAAATTATAAGAAATAATGGGAAAGATACAAGGAGTAACACTAGCTAAAAACCAAATCATAATTTATGATGGTAGAGGGAATGAAATTTTCCAAAGCTACAATAGCATAATAGCTAAAAAAACAAAAAGTGGTAAGGTGTACCTAGATAAAAGATATTGGGATTATTCCAAGACTACAGGAAAATATCGCAACAAGTTTTTAGGCGAAAGTGTTGCCGAAACAAGAAAGAAAATAGCTAGTAAGAAATACACCTTAAAAAACTTAAATTAAGAAAATATGGCTAGAATGACAGATTCAATATTGAGGAAAAAAATTGACATCCTAAACAGAGTTTATGGGTACAAAACGCCCCCTCAATACAAGAGATTAAAAAGTGGTAAATACAAAGCAGTAGGAAAAGGCTTTGAATTTGCAGGGTCTTATGGTAGGGTAGAGGTAGTGTATATAAACCATAAAAAAGGTTCAGGACAAAGTTCAATAACCTACCTAATGACTAAACCACAATTAGGGGAGTGTATTGATGCAATGATAAAAGGTTACCAAAGTAAAAAATATTAATCATGCCAAGAAAAAAAATGAACGCCTTTATGGTAGCTAAAGAGAAAGCTAGAAAAGGTAAGAAAAAGTCGTTTAGCTATAAGGGAGTAACCTATGTAGCAGGGAAGACCAAAACAGGAATGGTTATCTACAAGCGCAAAGGAAAGAAGCAAGGCTACAATGCTCGTATGGATGAAAGTTTGGGAGTACGTAGAGGGAAAAGGAAGACGAAAAAGCAGTCTTACAAATCTCGTAGAGATGAATCTAAGGGGGCTAGTAAAGGGGCAGGGAAACGTGCCTATGCTTCTGTGAAGTCTATGGATAAAAGGCGTAGAAAAAGGAAATAATGGAAGAAACAAGTTTATATGACCTTTTAATCGGAGATGAGGGCGTGGATGTCAATATAAAATTTGATGTTCAGACAGCCGTAATTTTAGGTATAGTTATCTTTTTAGCTATTAGCGCAAGTATGATTCTTTCAGGAAGTCTATTGAAGTTATGAGGCAAGATTTATTCCATAAGATGTTAGGGGTAGGGGAGGGGGTCTTTTTCTTTATGTTTAGTTTTATCTTTGCACCTTTAGGCAATTCATTAAATATGACATACGGAGAGTTAGGAGATATATTGACTTTGTGTTTACAGGGGCTTAGTGTAATGTATGTAGGTTTTAGGATTATAAACTTAAAAAAAGATAAAGATGGCAACCATTACAAATAGTGGCAATAGAATGATTAGACCCAACTTCAATGAATCGGAGTTGTACTCTACTTCTTTAGATGCACCTGACTCACATTACCTTTCAGATACGGCTTTAGATAACCTACAGAAATTTAGAGATTGGGGAGGGAGGATAAAAGTAACAAGTACGTTTAGAACGTGGATGCATAATAAGTCTATTCCTAGAGCAAAAGAGGATTCCCAACACTTAGAGGGAAGGGCTATAGATTTTAGATTTTTAGATGGGAAGCAAGATGAAATGATGACAAGGATAAGAAAAGCCCTGTCATGTCCTGCAACGGCAAATTCCGAAGATGTGGATTTCGTAAATTCTATTATAGGGGGAGAGATAGGGAAAGTACATGGCTTTGGAATGTACAACGATTCCTTTCATATAGACAGTAGAAACGACTTTCCAAGTACGACAAGTGGAGTAGCTATGTGGGATGGAACACAGGGGAAGTACGATGGCTATACACTTAATGGAGAATGGTATAGAAATACCGAACTAAGTGGAGAGAGTATATATTGTGTAGAACCTGACAGAGTAGATAATAAAAAAAAAAGTGTTCCTGTCGCGATATTGTCGGCTCTGTTTTTAGGGGGTTCAGAATACGATGAAGATGGAATATCCGTATATGAAAATGTAATTTGGATGTGGATTTTAATATTAACAGTCCTAGTATTAGGATATATAGCATATAAAAAATGGAGTTGAAACACTATGGTAGAGAAGAACTACAAGGCGATTTAGTTTTGTTAGCTGTGGTATTAGTTTTAGTAAACCTTACTTATGATTTAGTGCCGTAAAAAAAAATAAATAGAAAAAATGGGTATAAATAGATTTGACGTATATGGTGCAGGGTCGGCAACGGCTACAGACCTTAGATTAGATGGGGCTAGAAGACAATTAGGGGATAGGGTTATACAAGAAAACTTTGCAGGGAGAGCAACTATAAGTGGCACAAAATGGGTAACAGTTGCTTTCGATTCCCCTGCCGATTTAGATGGAGTAGGGATAACAGAAATTGTTTCTACTTCGGCTTTAGATACAGCTATAAAATTTTATGTGGAAGGGATAAACCAAAGTGGGGAAAAGGTAGGGGAGTATATAGACCTGAATGGAACTACAGCAGTAACTTTAGCGAATACCTACTCATGGATAAATGTAGCCCAACAATACGAAGGGGATGCAGAACACAAAGGGCAAATAGATTTTCTTACTTCGAGTGCTGTAACGCAAAGTGTAGAAGTAGGACATGGGGCGATTCAGGCAGGGGGCTATGCGGTTCCTGTAGGATATAGTGCTATAATAAATGGATTAACTATAATAGCTACTTCGGCTACAGCAGGGGTAGTAGATGTGGCTCTGAGTTGGATGGCAAATGGAGAAACTATGAACCAACTTTTTACTATGAGTTTGACTACTTCTTTGACCCCTTGCGTAATAAATATCCCTAATACTTTTATATCATCTTATAGGAATGGAGAAGTAGATAGAAGTTCAGGGGGGCTTTTTACTCTAAAAGCAATTCCCGTTTCAGGTGGTAATGCTACTATAATGTTTACAGCTAATTGTTTGATAACTAAAATATAATGAAAAGCGAAACTATCATTATACTAGGCTTTACTCTTTTTGCTCTCTACCTTATTAGTAAGATTATTAGTAAGAGGGGAGGGGAGGGGTCTAAATTGATAGGTGGAAACTTTACAGTTTTTAGAGGGGATAACGATGTTATAATTTCTGTTCCCGATAACCCCGAAGTAGGGAGGGAGTATCAATACATGATGGTAATTTCAGGTATGTATCAAAGTAACCCTAAATGGATGTTAAATGAAATTCCTATGTGGATAAAAAACACTAGGAATATAGCTATAAGCCCATACTACTATGATGTAGAAACAGGGATTAGTTCAGCTAGAAAAGCTTTCGACTATTATATAGGGAAAGGAGATATGGGGATAAGTTCTATAACAGGATTTTCTTCGGGAGGGGCTAGAGTAATGGATTATTACGAACCCCATTATTTCAGTAAAGTTATGATTTTAGACCCTGCAATTTCACAAGTTCATGCAGGAAAGCAATATGAAGGGGAAGTGATATTTTTATACGGCTCAGACCTTCACGATAACTACGAAGCCTATGCCGATGAATATGATAGGATAACACATGAAGTTATAGATGAGGGGGGGGTAGTGGAAGAGTTAAATATTGGACATTATCAATTCCCGAAATATGGATTTGAAAAATTTGGAAACATACTATGAATAAAATAATAATAACACTAGCTGTCGTACTTGTTTTAGCATATTTATTGCTGAATAAAGATAATAAGCTACTAGCTTTTACTTCTACTTTTAATGAAGGTTCAGATTCAGATTCAGATTCAGATTTTGAAGATGTAATAAAAGAGGGATGTACAGATATTACAGCCTGTAACTATGATGATACAGCTACGAAAGATGATGGCTCTTGTTGGTTTCCTGAAAGTGCTATGCACGATTGCGATGGTCGGCATAGGTCTGACTTGAATTTTGATGGTTCTGTTAATACAACCGATTTGCTTATCTTATTAGGTGCTTTTGGAACAACTTGCACCGAAGGAGAAAATTGCATTCCTGATATAAGTAATGATGGTGCTGTTAGTACAGTAGATTTACTTGCTTTCTTAAATGATTTTGGATATACACCCTCTCAGGCTCAAGCGTGGATGGAACAGAACTTAAACTGTGATTACAGTCAAAACTTTTGTGTAGTATGAAAAAGGAGATTGTAATTAAGCCTTAAATTAAAAAAAATGAAATTTACCTTAATAGAAATGATAACTTTGTTAGCCTTAACAATACTCTTTATGCTATATAATTTCCATGAGCAGAAGACTATAAACCTAGAAGGGGATATGGTAGTTAGACCTGTATTGGATTTAAGAAAATAATTAAAAAAAATGAAATTAACAACTATAGAAATAATAGTGTTAGGGGTTTTAGCTATTGCCCTAATACAAAGTATAAAAACAAATACTAATCAAAAAGCTACTTCGAGTTCTAATTTGAACAGGGCTATAAATGACTTTGATAATGCTCAAGGTCAATTATATTCTTGGGTAGAGGAAGGAACAGGAGAGTTAGAGGATATTTGGGATGAGGAACTAAACGGATTAAAAACCGTATATTATAACGATAAATAGAAAATATGGCTAGTGATTGTAGTGGAACAAGTTTTGATATGTCATGTGATAACACAGGCAACATGATGGATTCAGGAGAATATTTGAATGGGGCAGGATTGCCCTATTCAGGTAATGGAGGTAATAATCAACAAGGGCTGTCAAGTGCTAATTGTAATTCTCTAGCTACTCAACACTTTCAAGAAAATAATTGCGACCCGATTGCAGAACTAAATAACTTAGAAAATATGGATTATACAGGATTATACAATACAGCGAGTAGAATAAAATATAAGCAAACACCTTTCGGTGGGGGAGGGGGGATTCAAAGGGCAGAAGGAGGATATGGCAAGAGAGTAAGAGAATGTTTGTGCAATGACCCTTCCGACCCTTATGGAGAAGGTAAATACCATTGTGGATATAAAAGAACTAACAGGGCGTGTCGAAAGTGTTGTGCAAACATAGGTTCTACAGTCTTTAGTTATGGGGGTGGAGATGTTTTACCTATCTATACTCAGAGATAATGTCAGATGCGCTTTTCACAGGTAAGTCAGAAGGACAAGTAGTAGCAATAGTATTATTGTTTATTTTGTTTGTGTGGCTATTATTATGGGGTAGCTTCAAAAGGGGAGTAGATGCTATTCAGATGCGAAATTCAATAGAACGAACAAGAGCAAATATAGGATTGCCCCCTACAGAATCATAAAGAAAGAAAATATGGCAGGAGAAATAAATTTAGATGCAGGGATTTTTACAATAAGAGCAGGGGCAGGGCTAATTATAGTGTTGTTAGTCATTTGCCTGTTAATGTTAGCAAGTATGAATAATGCAGAAAGAACACAATATGCCGTTAATAAACTAGAAAGAGATACGGTTAATATAAATTGTATTACATGAAACTAGGGAGTAAAATAATAATAGTAACCTTTGCTGTCTTTATGGTAGAGGCTATCTTACATTATAACTTAGGAAAAAATGACGTTATACAGCATCAAAGTTCTAATGGGATTTTGCCCCCTGCAAATTCTTTAATTAAATTAGCCGTTATAGTTGGATTATTTTCAGTAATAAATGCTAAATTAATAGATGGATAGTTTACAGGTTTTGGAAGTATGGAAGGAAAATATTTGTAATGGAACAGCAGAACAGATAAGAGATTTATATGACCCTAGTGCTGTAATATTTACAGAGGAAGCAGAAGACGAAATACAAGGGGAGGTAGATATATTGAGATACCTAGATTGGTATATAAATAAAGACCCTTGTTTGGAGTTTACTACCTTAGAAGCTATAAACCTAAATGACAGTTCTATCGTAAATGGGCTATTTACTATGAATAATATGGAAGGGGTTTTTTACAAAAGATGTACTTTCGTAATAGCTAAAGGAAAGATAATAACAGAACATACTTCTTTTGCCCCTCAAAAAGAGAGGGTAGGGGAGGGGTAAAAAAAATAGAAATAATGACTGATAAGCAATTCAAAGAATCATTGGCAAAACGTGTAGCGTATGGGAGAGGAAAGTTAAAAAAAGGGCAAATGCTAAC
>Ga0080013_1002630_pt1 | contig 20730 bp, 23 predicted proteins | sample ETNvirenome_6_85_FD_69236 | JGI IMG/M metagenome (GOLD analysis project Ga0080013, IMG submission 69236) | Marine viral communities from the Pacific Ocean - ETNP_6_85 (SPADES assembly) (version 2) | ecosystem: Environmental > Aquatic > Marine > Oceanic | place: Pacific Ocean | collected 2013-06-19 | reverse complement strand
GGGGGCAACTCTTCCGTAGTAGCCTCGGGGGATGCTTATGCTAATCCCAGTGGGAACAAGCTGTCTTTCTCCAGCTTTGATTATGTCGTGGCCTATTGCATATAGATCGTACCCTGCGTCTCCAGCGCTGTTTCTCGAGGGTACGTGGGAATCATTGTGAAGTTTTTTAATTTGTACTTGTGTCATGGCGATATAATATTACACCCTTTTGTCAACCAGGTCAATATTAATCTGGTAATAGCCAGTCTTTTAAATCCGTCTTAGGGATCCAGTTTAACAAGTCTTTTGCGCGGTTATTATCTGCAAGTGTTTCTCGTGGCTCTAGCCTGTCGCCTATGAATTCTTTTTCGCCTCCTATAAACTCTGCCACCTCGTTAACTGAATAATTATATCCTTTGCCGATATTAATTACTTCCCCGTCGCCTACTTTCTCACTTTGAGAGGCTAATATATTTGCCTCTGCTACGTCTTTAACGTATGTGAAGTCTCTTCTTTGTTCGCCGTCATTGGTGATGGTAAGCTTAGCTCGGTCAATTTTCTGTTTTAAGAATGTCCCTATAACAGTAGAATAAGCGCCATCAATCGCTTGCCTTTCACCATAGACATTAAAATACCTAAGACTAACGGTTTCTAGGTTATAGCACTTTGAAAAAACAAAACAATACTGTTCTCCAATGAGCTTTTGTAATCCGTATGGGCTAATTGGGGCCGTTGGCATGGTTTCGTTTAGTGGCATTTGTTTTTGATCTCCGTAGGCAGAAGATGACGCGCTATATACAACCCTGCGAACTGCGCTATCCCTTGCTGACAAAAGAACGTTAAGGGTACCGTCTACGTTGGTTTTATGGTATTTTTGTGGATTTTCTATTGATGGCTGAACCCTGGCTAAAGCTGCACAATGAAAAACCGTATCAACTCCCTCCATGCTTTCGCAAAGTTTAAGGCGGTTAGCTCTGTTGCTGATGTCTGCATTTACGAGCTCCGCTTTTGGGTTAATGTTGTTTCCTGTTGAAAGATTATCGACGTTTATGACTTCGTGGCCTTGTTCTAATAGCCTGTCAATAATATGGCTTCCTATGAATCCTGCGCCGCCTGTTACTAAGTGTTTCATTTTGATTTTTTATAATTATCCCAAAACTTTCGCCAAATTTCAAATCTTTCTAATTTTTGAGACCCTCGGCCTATGTGGTGAAAAAATGGTTTAGTGTTCGAGTTGTAAACGGTTTCACCTGAATTTTCATAAAACATAGGCAAGTCGTCGTTAAGTGAATTTTTATAATGAATATATTTTTTGCCGCTATCGAGGCAATATTTAGTTATTTTATGAGCCATGTCATTAATCATTTTTCCGCTAGTGAACTCTGGAAAAAATCCTTTTTCGTTAATAATTAAATTTCTATAGAAAGAGCTTCGTATTGCTAAAAAATGAGACCGATAAAAAGGCATTTGATAAATAGGGCTATCGCAACGAATTCCAGAGCAAAAAACTACATCATTTTCTGAGTCAAAATATTCAATAAGTTCTTTATCCCAATTTTTCGCAAAAAAATAAGTGTCAGAATCAAGAATCAGAACTATCTCCCCGCGAGTCTTTTTGTAGCCCGCAGTTAGTCCTATTGAATGTGCAACGCTTAACTGGTCTACTACATCGTTGTTGTCGTGGACAATAATTTCATAATCTTTGTCCTTAAGCGAGATTGTTTCTTTTATTGAGTTAACTAATAATTCGTTGTAGCCTTTGTCTCGATCTGTTACTACTGTTAGTATTGACAATTTCATCTTTTAAAAAAGTCTTTTATTTTCTCACAGACGTAATCTACGTCTTCTAAGTCCATGCCGTGGTGAGCTCCCAATAGGAAGCCTTTCTTCATTACTGAGTCTGCATTTGGGAAAGGTGTTAAATATTTCCTGTAAACAGGATGTCTGGTTACATTGCCTGCAAACGTAACTCTAGTTTGAATATTGTTGTCTTCAAGGTGGTTTAATAGCTCTAGTCTTCGTTCTGTTTGGAGGGGTATAGCTAACCAGTTTGGCTTGATACTGTCGTCTGGTAAAATTAATTCCTCAATATGTTTTAAGTTTTCTATATATCTTTCTATGTTTTCTCGTCTTTTCTTTTTAAACGCCTGGAATCTTTTTAGCTGAACTAATCCAAATGCCGCGTTCATTTCACTGCATTTCATGTTGTAGCCTAGTGCTCCGTAAAGGAATTTATAATCGTAAGGTATGCCATCAATGTCATGGGCAAAGCGCTCAGATATGACTTCGCTATCGTCTCCGATGCGGCCCCAATCTCTAAACATTAGGCATTTTTCCACATAATTTTTGTTGTTAAACATGACCATGCCTCCTGCGCCTCCCGCGGTTATGACGTGCGAAGCGTAAAAGCTGGTAGTTGATATGTCTGAGTCTTCGGTATGCGTCACCGTGTCTGCCGAATCTTCTATAACAACAATATCGTTTCTGTTGATTTTAATTAGTTCGGACTTAAGATTTTTCCAGTCAGGCTTATTTCCTATCAGGTTGGGGACCATGATCGCTTTTGTATCGTCTGTGATCGCATTAATTATGTCTTTTACTTCTGGTACGTATGCGGTTGGGCTAGAATCAATAAAAACAGGCTCGAGGCCTAGCTGCACAATTGGAGCTAGGGTTGTTGAAAAAGTCAAAGCGGGCGTAATGACTTTTACGCCTTCTTCTAGCTCGAGGGAAGCTAGTGCCAACAGGCAAGCAGAAGAGCCCGAATTGACAAAAACTCCATGCTTTTTCCCAAACTCTTTTGCGATAGATTCTTCAAATTGTTTAGATCTTGGCCCAAAGCCCGCAAGCCATCCGTCTCTTAGGCATTCCTCAACTGCTTTGATCTCTTCTTCTCCGTAAGACTCAAACTTATAGGGAGCGTACCAAACTTTTTTATAATTATTTACCATACGAAATTATTTTTATGAAAATCCACAATGCTCGAAATTTCTTGGTCAAAGTCACATTCGGGTTTCCATCCTAAACTCCTGAGCTTAGAATCGTCTACCGCATATCTTACGTCTTGACCAGCTCTAGAGCAATCAAGGTCAACATAGTCACGATAATCTATTTTGGGAAAACCGTCCTCCTGCTCGCTTGACTTAAAAAACTCATTAATGATTTTCTTTACAATATTGATATTTTTGTCCTCATAGTCTCCAGAAATATTGTATATATTTCCAGTTTCGCCTTTTTCTGCAATTGTGATGACTGCTTGCGCTGTGTCTTTGGCGTTTAGCCAATTCCTTACTGGCTCCCCTTGGTTGTGAACTGGTATTTTCTTTTCAATTGATAAATTCTTGCAACATCTCGGAACAAGCTTTTCGACATACTGCCCAAGGCCGTAATTGTTGGTTGGGCGAACGATCATATATGGCACCTTATACGTCCTACTCCAGGCAAAAATAAGCATGTCTGCCGCCGCTTTGGTCGCTGAGTATGGATTGCTTGGCTTTAGTTGACTGTTCTCGTTATAGCTACTTTGTAGAATATCTCCATATACTTCGTCTGTGCTAAAGTGTAATAAAGTTGGCCTGTTGTTCTGCGGCTTTTTCCTGATTGCGTTTAGTAAACTGTGTACTCCTTTAATGTTTGTTTGAATGAATTGATCGTCACCGACAATCATATCGTTGTAAATGGAATTGTCGACATGCGTTTCTGCTGCTAGGTTTATGACGAAATCACAATCATGCAAGAACGAAATATTATTTATGTCTTTCTTTTCGAAAGCAAAATTTTCGTAATCTTTGAATTCATCTAATAGCTTTTCGTTGGCGGCGTAGGTGCATTTGTCAATGCCTCTTACGTACCAATTCTTTTTAAGGCAGGCCCTCGTAACGTGGGAACCTATGAAGCCTAGGCATCCCGTTATGTATACTATTTTTTTCATTTCTTATTTGCTGTTTCTTATAATCTCGTCTAAGCCTCTCCATATTGAGATTTTTTGCTTAAAGCCTAAGTTTTTTAGCTTTGATATATTTAGATACATATCTTTTATTTGAACAATCTCATGGAATTCTGGAGGGTTAATAAATTTAAATTTACTGTTTAGCCCTGACTTTTCTCTGGCATAGTTCATCGTTTCTATAAAAGTCCTTGGCTGTCCACTGCCAATATTGTAGATTTCATTTAGATCGCCTTTGTTAATAATTAAATTAATTGCATCACAAGCATCAGAAACATGCAAAAAATCTCTAATGTCTTCTCCGTTATTATATAACTCTATGTCTCTACCCCGTGAAACTTCTTTGATTAAATGTACAAAAGCGTTTTTTTTCTTCGAGGCTTTTGTGTCTTTAGTTCCATATATATTTGCAAGTCTTAAAATGCGATAATTTATGTTGTAGGTTTCGCAATAAGAAATAAGCATTTGCTCTGCAGCTCTCTTTGTAATAGAATAAAAACCCTTTGGGTTACAGTTGCTACTTTCAGAGACAGGAAAATCTTGTGTTTTTCCATAAACAAACCAAGAGCTTATAAAATTAAAAATAAAATCTGAATTATATTTCTTTCTGCAAGACTCTAATGTTTCAATTAAAACATTTAGATTGGTGTTTATATCGAGGAGCGGCCTGTCAAAAACATTATAATTATGAGTAGTGCTAATTAAATATAAAATGTTTTTTGATTGAGGCTCCCTCTGTTCTCTGTTAATTGGAATGATTTTATCGCTGTAAAGGTTGCAATAACAGCTGCCTATAAAGCCTGTTGATCCATATACTGATATCATGTGCTTACTGCTGACTTTGATTGCTCCCAGTCTTTATTGTCCCTTACTAAAAGGTTTCTTTTCCACGCAGCCTTTAATAAAACAGGATCTGCTCCGACTTCCTCAAAGCTCTTGATTAACGCATTAATGTCCTTCGGAAAACAGGTTCCGCCAAAGCCGAAGCTGCCGTCAAAGCCAGGAACTTGATAGTGGCTTATGCCTATTCTTCCATCAGACATAACCCCTTGGATAACTTTATCCCAGTCTAGCCCGTGCGCTCGGGCGAAAATAGCCATCTCGTTAAAATATGAAACCTTTGTGGCAAAAAAGCAATTAGCAAAATACTTTACGAATTCTGATTCATCGCTGGTCATTGTTTGGCATGGAACTCCTGGGAATCTTTCTTCGTAAATTTGTTTTAATCGGCCTGTTCCGTTTTCTGCTTCGCCGCCCACGATGTGCCTGGAGGGGCATATAAAGTCGGTTACTGCAGTCCTTGCTGTGAGAAATTCTGGCGAATGTATGATTTTTATGTTTTTGTATTTTTCGTTTAATTTTTTTGTTGTGCCAACTGGCACTGTTGATTTGATAACAAAGATGCAAGAGCAGGTGGTCTGGTCAACTTTTTCAAAAACAGACTCTATGTATGAAAGGTCGCATTCGCCCGTATCCTTGTGCATGGGAGTGGGCACGCACAGGAACACTAAATCAGAGCCAACAGCTTCTTCAAATGTACTGGTGGATCTCTTGGGGTCAATATCATATACCTTTAGATCGTAATAATGATTTAGTCCTTGAAATATTGCGTTTCCAACAAAGCCTTTTCCGATGATTCCTATTTTCATGGTTTTTTAATTATATGGTGTTTAATTATTAAATCAAATCGTTGTTAGAAATTTTTTTAATTTTTTTAAATCTACTTCCCAGGGTGAATTTGGCCCCCCTGAAACAGATAGGGAGTTTTTGTTTTTGGTCTCTGGTTTTTTATCAACAAAGCGCGTGGAGTTAAAATGGTGTAAACGTGTATGGCTCAAGGCGTGCTCGAGTCTTTTATTGACCGTAAAGAAGTCGGGGTCGTTTATTGAAAGAACTGTTGTGCTGGCTTTACAGAAAAGCACGTTTGCCATGCCTCCTCCGCTCGGCCCAGCTACAAACCTGGCGTTCTCAAAAAGTCCAATTTTGTCTTTCATGCTTAAGTTCTCGCAAAAAATTTCCTTAAATCCGCGTTCTCTAAATATTAAAGCAACTTCATCTTCGTTGACGCACTTTCTTTCTTGAGTATAATTAGAGCCAATATTGTTGTTGCTAGGTTGGCTCCATGTTCTTCGGGATATGTATATATATTTTTCATTGCTTTTACTACCGCGCATTAGCCTTAAAACCGAATAAAGCCCTTTATGTGGAGGAAGTAAAGATGCGCGATTGTGCGTTAAGGAAGACCCTATAATGACTTTATTGTATTGGGTATTCCCTTGCAAAAAAACTAAATCACTTTTGGTTATTCCGAGAAGGCTGAGGGTTTCGTATACAAATGGATATAAGTCTTCTTTGTTCTCGGGAACGTTAATCAATAATTTTAAATTACTAGTATTTTTGCGCTCATTAATATAATGATAAAGGTAGGGAACTGTGTCGTAAATCCAATGAAAATAATTAGCGCAATTATAAACAAAATAAAATACGGGGTTTTTTTCTATTTTGTCTATTGTCACCTGGCGAGGCTCAATCTCCATATTTTCTTCATATATAGTTCCTCTGTTGAGCGACATAAATCTCTCAATAGTTGGTAATATTAATTCATCCCCGCACCTCAATAGTGGCTGGGGGTAGTGTAGGCTGTGACCGTCAATCGTGCAGTTTTTGAAGTGTCCTACTTTAACGTCTCTTTTTTTACAAATTAGTTTAATTTTACCTTTAGGGGATTGATCCCAATAGTTAATTCTCACGTTTATCTATTCTTAAAAAATTAAGCCAAAAGTTAAAGCAATTTAACTCCTGCGGAGTTCCGAATCCGTAGTATGACGAGCTTAAAGCTAAGACTGTTTTTCCAGATGTTATCAATTCTTGAATTACGTTTTCAACATATATTTCTCCCGCCTGATGTTTTAAATTTTTATAACCAGCTAAGAAGATATTTTTATTCTTAAACCAAGTGAATCCTGTGTACATAAAATTTTTATAGGGAGGTTCGTTTTTAAACGGATAATCTTTAATAAACATGCATTTAACCTCCTGTTTTTTTATCTGAGGCCACGAAAAGCTTTTAGGGTGCGTTTCAGCAAAAAAATTTCTATTTGATACTGATATTATCGCGTCAGGGTTAAGCCGCAGAAGTCTTTCTAGGTGATTCTGGTCAAATTCAACAAGGTAGTCGCAGCCGTTTACAAAAAAGCCTTTATCTTTCGAAGGGCCTTTCTTGTCGAGCATTTTCTTTAGGGTTTCCGCTGGTCCTTTTGTCGTTTTATTAAAATAAACTATATTTTCAAATTTGGCATTATGCTTTTTTTGGTCTTCTCGAATGCCAAGGACAGTCCCTTTGTTGCAGTTAAAATTATTAATAGACTGCTCTAAAAATGTTTTGTCATTCAGCTGTAAAAAGGGTTTGTCTTTTTTGTTAAATCTTATCCCTTCTCCTGCGGCCGTGATGTATAGTGGGTAGTCTAGTTGGATTTTTTTCCTATATAGGTTGATACTGCTCCATTTTAGGTACTCTTCGTAAAAAAGTGGAGTTCCTAGTGTTATCGTAAAGTCAACTAAAAAATACCCAACTTTATAATGATTTTTTATTAGATACTCGCAAAGCGCCGTAACATAAAACTCATTGTTAATCTTAAACTCGTCATTAAAGAGGCATTCGTCAATACACTCTAATAAAATATCTTTAGATTTAAAATAATACAGCCCATCTGAAGCAAGCTCTTCCTCTTTGTTGTCTGTGAACGGCTTCTTTTCTTGAATTTTTAAAACTGCGTTTTTATTTTTCTGTATAAAGGCGGGATCTTCGTTGGTTAAAAAATTAGGGTGAAATCCAGTATAGCAAAAAATAATTGCATCAAAATCGTTCTGATTTTTAAAATCCTCAAATCTTTTGAAATCAAAAAAACTAACAAAATCACAATAGCTAATTAAAACCTCGTCGTTATTAATGCCTTCTCTCGACTGGCTCAGGGTAAAAACTGGACCGTTTTTGTGGTCGTCTATTTGCTTAAAGGTGCATTTTCCTTTTGTGTTTTCCTGTGTTTTTTTATAATGTGTTTTATTGGAAATGACTAATTTGTCAGCCTCTGCTGGTGCGCAATTTAAAATTTTGTCTAAAATGTTTTGTTTTTCATCGAAAGGTAATAAGTGCTTTGGCAGATTATACCCAGCGCTAGAAAACCTATTGCCACTCCCTGCTGCTGTAATAATAAATTGCATTTTAAGAATAAAATGTTTCTTGTAGGACTTTATCTCTGTAGAGAATGGGAAAATCAGTACACACCGCTTTAGTTAAAAAATTTAAAGCACCTAGTCTTCCGCCTTTCTCGGGCATAACGCATACGGATTTGGGAGTTTGCTTATGTCCAGGTTTTGTAAAAATATATCCCTTTGAGGTAAGCACAAAATCATCTAGAGTGTGGCCAAAAAAATTTACAATATGTCTAAGTTTATGAAAAAACTCCATCGCTTCAATGTTTTTGCAATGGACCCAGAATTTTTCAGAGTTTTTTAAAATAAAAGCTAAATCAACTAAATAGCTTGGTTGGTCGTGGCCAAGAAAAATGCTATTTTCATCTTTAACCCAAACGTCTAATTCTGCATTAAATCCAGCATTAAGGGCAGCAACCAAGTATTCTGGAGAATTCTCTCGTTTGTTATCTGGGCCATTAAGATTGCCTCTGTGGGATATAATTTTTAAATTATTTAATGGCATTTATTTAAGGAGTTTGCCCAGGCGCTTAATGGCCCGAACTGCGTTTGGCGGGTTCACTTGAAAGTAGTTATAATTAAAAAGTTTATAGTTATCATTTTTATGGGAAGGTGAAGTAAAAACGATATGTTCCATATTTTCTTGTGAAGTAATCCAGGTTGAAAGGGATTGGTTTGCATGGCCAAGGGAAATGTCACAATATTTACAAATTAAAAAAAGCATTTCAGAAAAAACAATTCCTTCTTTTTCGAAATTAGTTAAGTCTAAAAAATTAGATCTTAAAAAATTTTTAATTCCGCCTGCATGTTTATTGATTGCGACGATTCGGAATTCTGGATTTTGGAGGCAAAAATAGTCTATTTGTTTTACATATTCTTTTATGTCGCTAAATAGTGATTTTCTCTGTTTCCAGGAAAGGGTTTTGCCGTTTCTTCTTGGTACTGATCCGTCTGGGGAATCGCTTAACCAGTCAAAATAGATTACAATATTTTTGGTTTTTTGTAAAGTACTTTCAAGTTTTGAAAAATTGTCTTTATTGAAAATTTTCTTTATTTTATATCGGAATTGACTGGCATGTTTATTGCGCCATGGTGAAATTTGGCGTGCACTTACATGTGTTATGGTTTCAGTAGCCGCTGCACCCATAAACCAATCTCTATCTGCGTTTCCAGATCCGCTGGCAATGTCAAAAAAATGAGCTTTAAGGCTTGGGCTGATTAAGTTTAAAAAATAATCAAGAGGTTCGATTTTTTCGTCATAGTAATAATCTTTTTTCGGGGAAAATGTTGCACTATTAAAGTTTCCATTATTCCAGTTATCAGTCAATATGAATGGAATATATTTATTTTTAGAATACCATGCAATTTCTGGAATAAGTTTGCTTTTATCTCCCCAGGAGCTTCGTTCTGTTAAGTCGAATAAAATATTCTTCATCGTCTGTTTCCTGGGTTCATATTTTTGTTTCTAAATATTCTTTTGTTTTTGTTTTGTTGCAATCATGCATTCTGTATCTATAAAAAGGCATTTTTAAGTAGTCTACCCTATATTTTTCCCCGAGCCTTTTCCGATAATTCCTATTTTCATAGTTTTTTAATTATATAATAATTAAAGCTTGTATCAATTTTATTTTTTGACATTGGGCCAAAATTATGCAATATTTTAGCGTTGAGATTGTTTTCGATCCATGAGCCTACATTTTCAAATGTATTGTACAGTGTACAATCATGATCACTAAGCCATTTTTCAGAGCCTTCTTCGGACAAATTATGTATCGACCATCCTACAGCCAAAATACCATTTGGTTTTAAAGCTCTAAACCACTCTTTAATTGTTTGTTCTCCATCTAGCGCGTGATCTGGGGCATTGGAGTATATAATGTCCCAGTAATTTTGCCAGTCCTCGGGTAGCTTACTGTAGTCCATGATGTGGTCACAGCATGACTCGGGCGACAAGTCTAGATCTTTAACGTTAAGATTTGGAAAATTCTTTTGAAAACATTTCTTTTCCCAGGGATTTCTCGCTCCCAGGCATATCATGTTTTTGTGGCTCGAGGAAACAAAGCTCGATATCTCAGCGCTTACCTGGTTATACTCTTTTTGGTTTCTATGTTTGTTAATTTTTGTTAATGTGGCAATTTTTTGACATTTGATATATTTTTCTCGATCTTCGTTTTTAAAAAAACTTTTTTTGACTAGGCTCATAGGTTATATTGTCGTCTCCGAATACTCTTTTGTTTTTGTTTTATTTGTATTGTGCATTCTGTATCTATAGAAAGGTATTTCAAGGTGGTGAATTTTGTATTTGTCTCCAAGTCTCTTTCTTAATTCTTCCTCTTCCCTGTGGCGCATATCTGTATTGTAACCGCCAAGCTTTAAAAGTAAATCTCGACGGTACATGATTCCGCAAGATATGTTCTTTTGCTTCGCGTATTTTCTTTCTATTTTGTTTTCATAATCATCTACGAGCCAATAGTCACAAGAAACACAAAAGGCTTCACGATTTTTTTGCAAATATTTTCTTAAAAAGTAACAAGTTTCTGGGGCAATAAAGTCGTCAGCATCGACTCTTATGTAATATAATCCCGCTGATTTCTCTAATCCTAAATTAGAGCAATAAGCAACTCCCTTGTTCTCCGTGTTTCTGATCACTCTAAGTTTCTCTTCAGGCAAAAATAAAAAAGGCTCCATGGCTTTTTCTGAATTATCGTTGCTATTGTCGTCAATAATTAAAACTTCAACATCTGCAAAATTTTGAGAAAGACAGCTCCTAATCGCTCTGGGTAAATACTTCCCATAGTTATAATTCGTTATTACGATAGAAATTAAATCATTAAACATCTAGTATTTTAGTTTCTTTAATAGGTTAACACATTCCGCATCTTCATTAAAGCTGTTAATTATGTCCGTATATTGCTCCTTTTTCCATTTTTGTACACGATTTGGGTGAATTTTTACTGGCTTGCCGTCTTTCCATGCTACGTTTTCTTTTACATTGCTAAATTTTTGAAAATCCAACATTTTTGGCTCAAACTCTAAACTGCAATAATCACATATCGTCTTTAGTGTCTCTTCTGTTTTAGTTACGAGATCTTCGTATTTTATTAAGAGGCAGTTTTCGCATTCAAGGCCAGCTGTGACATCTGAAACCCACCTTTCCTTGCTTATCCAGTATTGATTTGGGTGATATGGGTGTTCTGAGGTTACCACGTCGCGTCCATCTCTCACGATATGTATTAGGTGGACATTTTTATTGAGTTTGTTGTAGATTTTATTGAAGTTAATAATATTTTTGGGAGTTTTTTCACACCAAATCTTATTGCTTGGAAATTTGTTATCTGATAAAAAGTTGATTATTTTTTTTGGTCTAAAAACAGGATAAAAAGAATACAGTTCTGTATCTATTCCAAAAATCTTACTGTGTGAGGCTAGTATGGATAGTAGCAAAGTTGTTCCTGATCGGCCGCAGCCGCCTATGATTATTGGGAGATGGTCAGATAGGCGCTCAAGGGTTTTAATGTCTTTTTGGGCATCTTCACAGTCTCTTGTTAGGGTTTTTTCAAAAATCTCCTCAAAGTCGACTTCTTTTGTGGCTTCTTTTTGATATGGGTTAATTATGTTTCCTGTATAATAAATTAACCTAATTCGTTCATCAAAGTGCGTTATCTTGCCATCTTGTTCGTATAGATATTCATTGCCTTCTGCAAAATATTTATACGGCTCAATTACTTGCCTCGGCTTTAGTGTTGATTTATATAATATGCTTGACATCGAGCGAGAATTGTTTTATTTGTTGTAGGTCTTGAAGGTTCATTGAGCCTAAATGGCCCTTTTCTAAATTGCGCTGCATTCCTTTTGACAGAGTAAAGTGTTTTTCTATATAGGCTGCTCCTCTCGACATTGCGCATAAGCAAGCGGCGGTTCCAAAAGAATGGTCACTGATTCCTTGGTATTTTTCAGTTCTGCTGGCGCAAAATTTTTGAGGCATGGTAATGTTCTCTAAAGGGGTCGGGTATTCCGCAATGCAATAAAAATACTTTACGTTTTTATATTTCGACCAAGAGAAGTCGTCGTTTGATAAAAAGCACGGCTTCTCCGTCTTTACCATTTTTTCGATTAAGTTGTTATTGTTAACTCTCTTGGCAACTTTATGGTATTTAAAGTTGAGTTCTTCGCACCACTCGAATCTTTCTTCGTCAAACACGGAAGCAAATAAATCTATTTCAATTTTATCACAATAGGCTTTTATGGATTCTAGCTCATTGAAAGAGATTTGCGAGTATAGCCTGTCATTGTTTCCTTGTAGTTTTATGGGGTTATAAAGCTGGACTTTTACACAATGGGCTCCGCCCAGTTTTGACTGAAGGATCATCGCCTGCAAGTTGCATAAGCTTCCGCTGTGCTGCGGGTGAACTTCTGATATTATAAATATTTCACGTTCACTTTTCACGTTTTTTTTCCAGGTTTTTTACGTCTTCTATTGTATGGACGTCAGTATAGTTCGCAATATAAACTCCAGACCTAGCGCTCAGGGCCTTCTGGAAAGCGTATTTATAGCGCCAAATTCTAAAAGCTCCATGCTGCATTAAGTTATTATCAACAGTAAAGATCTCGTTTCTATCATGCTTCAGAAGCTTGTCTATCGCGGCATCAATGTCCTGTGAATTAACTTCTGGCGAATTGGCTTGCAGCGAAACAACTAAATCGTAAAGCTTGTTAATTGATTCTAAGGCATGAGTAACCGCGAACTGCTTGAAGGTAAAGTCGTCCGCGAGCTTTAGTGGTCTTTGGATTATTTTTGCCCCAAGGCCCTCGCTTATCTTAAGGATTTCGTCATCTTCAGATGTTACGTAAATATCATTTATATATTTTGATTTGAGCGCAGCTTGAATACTCCAGTATATCATCGGCTTGCCCCATATCGTGAAAATATTCTTTCTGGGCAACCTTTTGCTTCCGCCTCTTGCTGGAATAATGCATACAGTTCTCATTTTATTAAGTTTTCCTTTATTATGTTTCTGAGGCTGTGTTCTTCTATTTAATACCTTTGTTAGCAAAATATATATGCCTAAACTTATTAGCTGTTAAAATTGCGCATTTCATGAATCAATAAAAATTCTATGCCATAGTTCCATGTTAATCCACTGCCAAATATAAAAACTGTTTTTTACGTCCCGCAGTTCAAAGTTTTCATGTGCTTTTTTTATTAACTTAGTGTTGAGTAGTCTTCTGCTGTGGAAACTGTCGCTATTGATAATTTCTTTTGTTGTTTCGAGCCAGTGGGGCTTTTGCAGCCACTTTGTTTGAGGAGAATTAATGCTTTTTTTGGGCGCAAAGCACGTTTTTTGAGGCATGATCTTGCTCATTGAATCTCTTATGATGTATTTTGTGCTCTCTTTGAAGTAAAAATCAGGGTTAAGAGATAAACCAAACTCTACCAGTCTATGGTCAATAAACGGCACTCTCAGCTCAACAGAATGATGCATGCTGTATCTATCTTTCATTCTTAGTCCTCGATTAAGCTTTGATCTTTTAAGATAATCAAATTGAGCTTCTAGTAAATTTGAAATATTTTTTGTTTTTTCATGGTGCTGATTCAATAAAAATTTTTTATTGTTTGAGTAGGTTCCATCTATTTGAGTTTTAGTGTTTAGTTCTTTTTTGTTCTTATATTTCTTGAGCAAAGCAAGATAGCCGCAAAAAACTTCGTCTACTCCCGCCCCGTCAAGACAGACTTTGAAGCCCTGTGAATGGATTTTTTTAAAATTAAAATGTTGTCCTAGGTTTAATAATCCTCCCAACGGAGACTCTTGGTGGTAAATACATTCGTTGAGCAGGTTGGCAGATTCCTCTTTGAGCGTGTGGACAATATGCTCAAAGCGCCAATTTTTTGAAAACTCCTTTGCGAGCTCGCTTTCCGACAGGGCGTCTTCGAAGTCAAGGGTGAAGCATTTAAGTTTATTTTTTGAAAGATTTTGATAGTCAAGTGACGCTAGTATCGCTGAAGAATCGAAACCGCTTGAAAGAGATAAGCAATACGGCACGTCTGATCTAGTGTGTATTTTTATTGCATCTTGAATTAGCCTGAATATTTCTTCTTTTGCTTCCTGATATTTTATGCTGTAATCTCTTTTGGTTTTTGAAATATTATAATACTCTACTTCCGTTAATGTGTTATCTTTTATTTTTAAATATGTACTAGGTTTTAATTGATAAATATTTTTAAAAAAAGTTTGTTCGTTGTCGTCGTATATGCCTGTTGATAGATACTTCGTCCAGGCTTCTGGGTTACTTTCTGCTTTCGCTTTTAATAATAGCGCTTTTATTTCAGAGGCAAAAATAAAACTTTCACCATCTTGGTGGTAAAACAAGGGTTTTTGTCCAAATCTGTCTCTGGCTAAAATCGCTTCTTGCGTGTCTGTGTGGTAAAAGCATACCGCAAACATTCCATTGATTTTTTCAAAGCATTTAGTTCCCCATTTTAAATAGCTTTTTAAGAAAACCTCGCTATCGGAGCTTGTTTCAAAAAGAAAATCATGTTTTAACTGATTTTTTAGCTCAATGTAATTATATATTTCACCGTTGAATATCATGCAAATTTTATTATCCTCATCAAGTAGCGGCTGGTTAGCTTTGGGGGACAGGTCAATAATTGACAACCTGCAAAAACCAAGGGAAGCTTTCGGGAAATTTTCTATTCCTGCGTTGTCTGGCCCCCTGTGGGCAATTTTGTCGACCATAGACCTGACTAAGTCAGGGGCTTTGGCGTTGATGACTCCAGCTATTCCGCACATACTTTTGATAATATTTTTTCACAAACGACTTGTCTATCAAAAAATTTAGTTTTTATCAGACTGCTAAAATGATCTGAAAAATTTATTAGCTCTACGCGTTTTATTATTTTTTCAAGGCTGTCTTTATTCGCGTGAAAAACGAATTTTTCATTAAGCAAAAAATTAAGTCTCCCGTAAAAGCCTCTGTTCTCGGGTTTTACGTGATAGTTTATAACTGGAGTTTTTAATATAGCCGCTTCTTTTACGGCAGTAGAATCAAAATTAATCATTAAATCACAGGCATACAGTAAATCAATAGACGGGTGAGGAAACCAGCCGCCGTCATGGATAACAGGGCTTTCGGGGTGCCTCTTTGGGTTTATCGGGTCTTTCCCTCTGGTTTTGATAAAAACTTTATAGCCTTGTTTTCTTAAAGTATTGAGAATTTCATCTATATTGATACGCCTCCTGTCTTCAGACTTGGGGTACAAAAACAAAGCATTTTTTTTAGCTAGGCCGTATTTATTTTTTATTTTATCTAGGTCAAAGCGCAAATCATATTTTGTTGAGCCGTAGTGCAAGCTTTTTGGGTCGTCCTGCTTGTTAATTTTTTGAGAAAAAAGCTTATTGGGAAAAATACAATAGTCTATCTTGTTCCAATATTTTGGCCATAAGAGTTGATAGTCTGTCATATAGGTCATATTAATATTTTTTAAACCTTTGATCAAATCAATGCCTACGCCTTCAATAAAAAAAGCAGGGCCATTTACCTTTATTGGTTTTTTGAGTTGAATTAAGTTAAAATTAAACTGTTTAGATAGGCTACTTAGGGTTTTGTAATTTTTTTGCGGGCAGGTATACTTACCGCAAGGAAGCCAATACATGGTCGAAGAAATATTTTTTTCATTACCTCTTTGAATTAAAGGTAAAAAATATCTCAGAAAGGACATTTCTTGCGTTATAAAATTCACAACTTAACTCCTCTGATTAATGTATATAGCTGTGGGCTTTCTGGCCATAAAGAAAATAGTTTAACGTCGCAATTAAAGAAAGATTTTACGAAATCTAAAGTTAATATGTTTGGAACTTCCTCTTGGATGGCCTGCTGTACGCTTTTATATCCGAACTTCTTGACATTTTGCTCAAAGTCTTTAAATTGTTCGTTGGATAAAAAGCTATCATCCCATAGAGCGGACCATAGAAAGTTATTGTCTTTGTAGGCAAATTCTTGTTCATTATCTTTTGCCCATCCTATTTTATATTTGTCAAATCTCCAATGGTCTCCTAGCCCCCAATCAACATAAATTTTACCTTGTTCGTTTAGGTTTTCGTGGCAACGCCGAATGAAGTCCTGGGGATTTTTTGCAAAATAGGGACATCTGGTTGATATAATCGTATCGTATTTTTTATTTAACTGCCATTCAGAGTTTATGTCCCAATTATTTAAGCTTAAATCATATAAGTCGCCATCAAAGTATCTGTTGTCTGTAAATCCTAATAATGCAACGTCTCCAGATGGGTTTATGTTCTGATGGCAAAACTTAAAGTAATAAGGGTCAGACTTTCCCATTATAGCATATCCTCCATAAAGCAAAATTTTATATTATCTCTTTCTGGCTCTAATAAAGCCGTCAAGGGTTCGGCAGATTTTTCGTTTAACTGATTCTTGTCCCATTCTGATGCATGATATACTATCTCTGTTTTAGGGTACAAATCTAGGTTTTTCCATGGCGGGTTGCAGTTATAGTATACGACATTTTTAAATTTTTTATCTTCGTCTTTGTAGTCTAGTGATCCATCTGGATATTTGTCTAACGATAATGCTAAAATCTCGATTCCAAAATCCTTAGCAGCTTTAATGGCTTCTGGAGACATTCTCCAAGCTGGCGGTCTAAATATTTTTTTAAATTGAAGGTTGGTTTTTTTTGCCATTTCTTCCATTAGCTCGAATAGTTTATAGGCATCTTTGTAGTTTAGGTCTCGGAATTCATCGTTATTGCTCTGGTTGATTATTCCGTGATAAAAGCCATGAAGTCCTATCTCATAATTTTTGGGGCTAAGTGATCTTATTTCGTCGCAAAAATCTGGATAGTCGCTTAAGAATAATGGTTTTTCTGTCGCTTGTGAAACTGTTCGCCAGTATGCAGCGGGGATAAATAAAGTAAACTTAATCAACGGAAATAAAGATATAAGCTCTTCGCAAGTTTTTAAAACTTTCGTGGAAGACTGGGGGTGTGGGGTGACGTCATCAATGCTTATGTTTACTAAATACATCTTTTTATGATTTCCTCGTAACGCTTAAATGTATCCTTATTATAATAATTAAAATTATTTTTTATATTTTTATAATATTTATCGTGGTTTTCTGTTATGTAAATCAACTTCTCTTTAAACTCTTCAAAGCTTTTAAATTCAACGCCAAATTTACCAGCCTCTTTAACTCCCCCTCCTTTGGTGTAGTATAGATATGGCAGCCCGCAGGATATACCCTCCAAGTGGTGTTGTCCACAGGCTTCGTTTTCAGCTGCGGTAACGTATATGTTATGTTTTCTGATTTCGTCTGCTAAGGCGTGGCCTGAGATTGGCTTGATGATTTTGGTGTTGTTAAGTTCGTCTAGTTGTTGCGGCAGATTTCCAGCAAAAGTGAATGTAATATTTTTGCCTTTTATCCATTTGTCTATTTTCTCGTAAAAGTCCCAACCTTTCTTTCTGCTGGGTGACCAGTGGTGGGTAAAAAGCCTTGGCATATCGAAAGAATGCTCTTTAATGGTGAAGATGTTTTCGTCTACTGAGTTGTGTATTACTGTAGATTTATTTTTAATGTTTTTGCTATAATAGTTTTTTATCCAATGAGATATGAAAATCACTTCATTCGAAAGTTGAGCAAGCTCGGAAAATCTTTCTATAAATTGTTTGTCTCTAACTCCTCCATCGTTTATTCTTGTGATTATAGGTATACTGGGAAATTTAGACTTAATGGATTTAGCGTGTTCTAGAGCTATCCATTTATTGATTCCTTCTCCTTTGTATAGTTTGTGATCAAAGAAAAACATACAATCTGGAGGGTTATCTTGATCAAAAAAATACTCAACTTTATATCCGAGGGACTGGAGGTATTCGGAGAATTTAAGCGCAAATTTTCCACCTCCGCCACAAGGGATGTTTTGGTTAACTTGTAAGCTAAAGCAGATTCTCATATCGATTTAAAAAACTTTACGTATTCAGGGAATAAGTTTTCCATTTTGTATTTTTGTGCATTGTTATAATTTTCAGGAGTGTGTTTAAAGTCTTTTTTGTTTATTTTGTGAACAAATTCTTCCTGGTCCTTGCATATACATCGCGCATCTAGAACCTCTTGAGATAAACCAACGCTTGTCGATAGAATTGGCGTTTTTGTTGAGGCGCATTCGAAAATCGCCTGCGGTCCGCCTTCATATCTAGATGTTACTAAGTAGAGGTCTAGGCAATTATAAAGTTCAGCTAAAGTTCTGAGGTTTGCCATTTCAAAATATGAATAACTTATTCCTGCATTCTCTAGCCTGGAGATAACATACTGCCTTCTCCAGCCAGCAAGTACTACATGAGGTTTTGTATCTAAGTTTTCCACAATGTTACAAAATATATCAGGGCCTTTACATAATTTTGGAGATTTAAGGTCGAAGCCTTCAGTGTCTCTTTGGAAGCTCCCGATTACTAATTTTTCACTTGGAATATCGAGTTTTTCTTTCTGCTCTTCCTTGTCTGAAATTGAAGGCCAGAGAGATTCGTTGTACCAATAGGGTAAAATTTTAATTTTCTCTCTATCAATCTCCACGGGGAAGTCATTCTTTGTTTTTTCGTTTGGGCAAATATATAAATCGATAAATTTATCTCTGATAAAAAAATCACTAGGCTCTTTTTTTGAAAGATCAAAATGGTGTATGGTTGCTACTACTTTCTTAGAAGAGAGTAGATCTACGGGCGTTTGTCTCCAGGTCCAATGGGACAACAGCCATATCACATCCGATTCAAGGATATTTTCGGTGATAAGGCTGGGGTTGTTTGAGATAAACTCGCTTCTCATTCTATCGCAAATCCAATTCTCGTTAGAATTGTTAACGTAAATTTTCATTTATCTTCATAATAACTTCTCCCGCATTTTTTTCTGGGGTTTTACTTCCAAACATGTGGCCACGAAACTCTACGAGTTCGCATTTAAGGTTATGTTTTTGCGAAATTTCATCCACAACTTCTTTTACTTTAAATTGATTTGGATCATAGTCGTCCCAAACTATATGTCCAGGCTTTTTGAGAAGTTTCATGCATATGTTAAAATCGTTTAATATAATTGATTTATTGTCGTGATCTCCGTCAATAAAGCAAACATCAAAAGACTCTTCGTTGTTGTCAACAATTTGCATATAATCGTCCACATGCTGAAAGTTTATTTTTTCTTTTTGTTCAAATTTAATCATGTCATAAAGATCCGCATTAGAAACTAAGGCTGGCTTATAGTTTATAGCCTCGTGTTTTTTTTGACCATGAGGGATTATGTCTACTGTTGTTATTTTTTTTATATTGTCTATTAAAGATACTGCGTAACTGGATGTTCCTCTGCCAGTTCCTATTTCAAAAAAACTTTCAGCATTAGAGTACTGAAGAAAGCTTTTGATGAAAAAGGTTTGCTCCATTCCGTAATCAAATTCAAAGTCGTTTTTTTGTTCATTAGGTCTCGTTTTTGTTAACGAGCAAATATGGGCAATATCTTTTTTGTCTAACTCGGCATTATATTTTATTGAATCAAAGAAAGTTTGTAGTTCTGTTGTATTCATTTCAAAAAAATGTGAGCTTTTTCCAGGAGCGTAATATGCCAGGCCTGACCATTGAAAAGTTGCTTCTGATTAATTTAACTGTTTCTTCTTTTTCTCTGTCAAGGTCGCAGCCTGTTCCTTTTTCTTGCTCTGTATGGTCAATCCAGGTTTCTATGAGGACGGTTTTGTTTGGCTCGCAGTGCTTTAATAGTGATTCTATTGCTGCGTACGGTTTATCCATGTGCTCTAGAACGTCGAGCATAAAAATCAAATCAAACTTGACATCTCCGTATTCTGGGAAAACGTCGGGCTTTATTTCAAATTTTTTGACGTTTTGCTGTCTTTTTCTAAGTCTCCATTCTCCGAATGTTAGATGTTCAGAAGGTACGTCGTTTATGTAGAAATTAAAATTTAGGTTTTTGACGTTGTCTGCAAGCCAGTTTGATACGGGAGCAACTCCAGAGCCATATTCGAGTATGTTTACGCTTGAGTTAATTTGTTTATCTTTTAGGTGTTGTAGTCCTTCATGCCCTGAGCCATAGGCTGGTCCGTGCTCGTGGTATTTGCATTGTCTAAAGGAGCACCACGCTCCCATGTCTTTATAAAATTCAAAAATTTGAGCAGAAGTCTCTCTGGGTTTGCTTTCCCATATTTCTTCAAAGGTTTTCCCAGAGACAGGGTCACATGTTAGTGAGCCAGGGAGGTTTGGCTTGCGGCCTGTTTTTCTTGTGCCGAGTAAATCCGCCTCTTCGGGCGTAACTTTGTAGTACTCGCATAAATCGTCGTACCAGTTCATTTGTTTAAAATTTTATTAATTTTTTCGATTAAGACTGAGGCGTACCAGTCTTGTGTATATTTTTTCATTAAAAGCCATCCTCGGTCGGTGACTTTTTTTAATTCCTCTTGATTGTCTAGGTAGTTTTTAAGTTTTTCAATTATTGATTGATTTGAATCTTGTGTGTTGATTTCAATAACAAATTTCTTAAAGGTTTCTGGCTCTTCGTTTGGTATGTCTGCGGCTATGGCTGTTCTG
>Ga0080013_1002629_pt1 | contig 20732 bp, 23 predicted proteins | sample ETNvirenome_6_85_FD_69236 | JGI IMG/M metagenome (GOLD analysis project Ga0080013, IMG submission 69236) | Marine viral communities from the Pacific Ocean - ETNP_6_85 (SPADES assembly) (version 2) | ecosystem: Environmental > Aquatic > Marine > Oceanic | place: Pacific Ocean | collected 2013-06-19 | reverse complement strand
TCTGATAAACCAATAGATTTAAAGGACAATTTACATAGAGGTTGTTTAGATTGGAATCCAGAATACTACCCCGATGATGATAGTGATGATTGGAAATTCAATATAGCGGCAAATGTTCAATGGATATGTGAAGAAGAAATTGAGAAAGTATTTAAACTAACACAACAGTTAGTTCCTGAGACTGATAATTGTGTTTATATGGGTGGAGTGGCACTAAATTGTGTGGCTAACTCTATTATAGCACGTGATTACTATCCTAACTTATGGATACTACCAAATCCAGGTGATGCAGGTTCATCACTCGGTTGTGCAGCGTATGTTTATGGGGAACACCTTAATTGGAAAGGCCCATTTTTAGGGTATAACATTAAAAATCGTTATCCAAGAAAGAAAGTATTAAACGAGTTACTTGAAGGAAATATCGTTGGTGTGGCAAACGGAAGGGCGGAGTTCGGTCCTCGAGCATTAGGAAACCGTTCTCTACTGGCAGACCCTCGTGGTGATGATATAAAGGATAGGGTAAATGAGATAAAACATAGACAAAAGTTTCGTCCATTTGCCCCATCCGTCCTTGAAGAATATGCACACGAGATATTTGATATGCCAGTTAAGAAATCTCAGTTTATGCAGTTTGTAGCTCCGTGTAAATATCCAAATAAGTATCCAGCAATATGTCATGTAGACAATACATCAAGAGTTCAGACAGTTAGTAAAGACGATAATCCAGGTTATTATAAACTTATTAAGGAGTTTTATCATAAAACAGGATGTCCTATGGTGTTAAATACGAGTTTGAATATTAAAGGACAACCGATAGTCAATAGTTATATGGGCGGAGTTGGATTTGCCAAGAAATATAATGTAAAGGTTTTTTGATGATCAATAAGAAAAAAGAATAGTGAAAAAAATATGAGTACATATGAACAATTAGTAAAAAAATTAGAAGATAATTCAGGTCCTGGAGCAGGATACTGTGTTAACTATCAAGATACTATTTATGGTTCATTTGACCTTCCAAACTTTCAAGTTGATGCTAGAAGAAATTCTAAAATGAGAGTTGATTTTTTCGAAGAAGGGATGTCCCCTGTTACTTTTCAAAACAAATCAGTTTTGGATTTGGGTAGTAATTGTGGTCATATTTCATTGGAAATAGCAAACCGAGAACCATCAAAAGTTACTGGTATTGAACTTATAAATGAAAGGGTATTTCTGGCCAATGAAATATCTGAATATGTAGGATATTCATCATTTGTAAAATTTGAAAATCTTGATTTTGATGGATTGGATGAAGATTTGTATAGAAGTGATATTGTCTGTGCCTTTGCAATATTTCATCAATCTACTAATCAAGAAAATTTTTATAATAAATTATATAATTTAACTAATGAAGTTTTATTATTTGAGCAATCTGGTTGTGATGGAGCAGAAGATACTGAGGAAATGTTAAGTAAGGCAGGATTTACTTCATTGACTCACATTGGACATTCAGCACATAGTGATACACATAATCACGCAAGAGAATGTTATGTCGTTACTAAATAGACTTTATTTTAATCAAATAAAATATGGACTTAAAGATTTAAGTTTAAGAGAAAAAATGAAAAAAAAGGAATTGTTAGAATGTTGTGGAACTGATGGTTGTGGTTGCCACTACAGTAAACTAGACGAAATAGTAAAATCGATTAATAAACAAGGATTTTTCGAAGATTCTTTTATTACTTTGAGACGGGGTGATAATAATGATTGGTTTTTAGTAGATGGAAATCATAGATTAAATTCACTTATCATTTTGGGACAATTGAATTTGTGTGAAAAAAATTATATAAATATGGAAGGAGAACCCTTAGAGGTTATATTGGATGAGAACCAAGAAAAAAAAATTTTAAATTTTTGGAAGTTAAATAATGGAAACTGGGGAGACAACTATGTTTTTTAAAGATAAAAGAATAGTAGTAACGGGTGGAAGTGGATTTGTAGGAACACACTACATTGAAGAACTGTTACATAGGGGTGCTAATGTGGTAACACATACACACGAAGAACCACTACAAATACAAGATGATAGAATTGAAGTTATTGAAAATGTCAATCTTGAAAGGTATGAAGATGCCGTTAAACTGGTTGATGGTGCAGATTATGTTGTTCATAGTGCAGGAAAAATTTGTCATCCATCTAATGTCAGTAATGATTTTCAAGTTGCATTAAATCAAATAGCAGTAATAACTAATGTTTTGGAGGCCTCGTATAAATCAAATGTAAAGGGGCTTGTTGATGTTAATAGTTCTACTGGTTATCCAGATAGAAGATATCCAATTACTGAAGATGAATATTGGGATGATGAACCATATATTTCTTATTATGGATATGGATGGATGAGAAGATATAGAGAAAAAGTCATGGAACATTGTTCTCATTTAACAGATATGAAAATTGGAATATGTAGAGGAACTGCCATATTTGGTCCACACGATAATTTTGATTTGAAAACTTGTCATGTAGTTCCAGCACTTATTAAACGAGTGTTAAGTGGAGAAGATCCATTTGTGGTATGGGGAAGTCCAGATATAGTGAGAGATTTTCTTTATGTAAAAGATGTTGTAAATGGTGCATTATTGGTATTAGAAAAGGGCAAATCTATGAGACCATACAATCTTGGTTATGGTACAACAATTACCATAGGGGAAATCGTAGATACTATATTGAAAGTTACTGGTAAAAATCCTAAAGTTGAATGGGATAATTCTAAACCAACAACAATTCCATTTCGGTCTTGTAGTACAGAAAGAATACAAAAAGAACTTGGGTTTAAACCTAATTATACTTTTGAAAATGGGATTGAGGAAACAGTAGAATGGTTCATGAATCGGAAGGATTAATATTAATTACGCCTGATAATAATGGTAAAGTTATACCAGGCCTTAGAGTTCAAGCATGGAAGTCTGTATTTGAAGAACACCATTTAAAACTATTACAGAGTAGGAGAGCAATACTTGTATTATTTGAAATGAATTTAGATCCAAGTCAACATAAAACTGATTTTAATTATATAGAAGATTTTCATCAGTTTCTATATGATAATAGAATAGATTATGATTTAGTTTTGGTATTAGTTTGGGATTTTTTATATTCAAAAAAGTATAATGATTATTGTGATAAGGTGGGGATGATTAAGAGATGTAATATTCCTGAATTCCCAATTAATTTTGATTTACCTCCATATGTTAATGGTAATAATTATTATTGGATGTTGGCTACAAAATTGACTTCAGATAAAGGAAATGATAATGATGGTCATGAGAGAATAATTTTAGAAGATTTCGAAAACTCTTTAGATAAATTCAAATCTAAGTTTTTTTTGAGTTTTAACAATCATGAGATTAAACATCGAGATGATTTATTTAAAATAATTATAGAAAATAATTTAATAGAAAAATCATTTTTTAGTTATTTAAAATTAAAGTCGGATACTCCAAAAAGTCAACGTATACAAGAGTCAATATCAATAGATGAATCAAATGGAACTGGATTTTTATATTTAAATTCGTATTGCAATATCACAACTGAAACTGATGTAAGTGATTGTGGAGTATATTTTAGTGAAAAGGTTTTTAGACCAATTATAAATTTTCAACCATTTATATTAGTAGGAAATCCTTTAAGTTTATCTATACTTAGAAAATATGGGTTTAAAACTTTTTCACCTTTCATAGACGAGTCATATGATAAAGAGGTTGATTATAACAAAAGGATGAAGATGATTGAAAATGAGATAATACGGATAGGTGGTATGTCTTTAAATGAAATACATGATTGGTTTTTGGGAATGGTTGATATTTTAAAACATAATAGAAAATTATTTGAAGAAATGGAAATGGAGCACTCCATATATGATAGACAAGATTTTTATTTTAATAAGATAATAAAAGAAATGCAAAGTAAGTTATAAGATGGCAAAAAATATCCCGTGTAAATTTTCAGATCTTAATGATGATATAACTAAGCCACATGGCGGTTATGTAAATTTAGATGCTTGGGATAAAATTAAAGATAAGGAACTTGAGTATATTAAGAAAATATATTTAGAAGAACCAGATGATTATTTACATTATACAAAATTTGAATATGTAGTTGACATACATAGATCTGGTAAAAAACCTTATATGGATTGTAACAATCAAAAATATTATAATCAAGTGTATTATCATAAAAGACCAATTTTTAAAGATGATCAACTTATCGAAACCATTGGAGAATATACAGGACAAACAGTATGTAGGTGTGTTTTTGAAGTAACTGGTAGAACTTCGCATGGTGCAGTTATAGATTATCTTAGACAAGTAATTAAATCGGGAGGAATTATGCCAATAAAAATTAATGTGGATGATGGAATGGTAATAGAAGAAGGATTTGATGGAACACATAGATTATTTGCAAATATACAATTAGGGATAGAATATATTCCTGCTTATATTAATAGAGACAATACACATTGGGGAAGTTGTTGGAGACCAGGTTGGGTTTTAGAAGATGGAACGGTTGATATGAGTGTAGATTACAGTAAAGGAGTTAGATGTGTTTAAAATTTTAGTAACAGGTGGAGCAGGATATCTAGGTTCGGTGTTAGTTCCAAAATTATTGGATGATGGTCATAAAGTAGTCGTGTACGATAATTTACTTTATAATCAAATGTCTTTATTGAATGTGTGTAATAATAAAAACTTTAATTTTATATGTGGTGATGTTAGGGACTATAAAAGGTTGGATGGTTATGTTCAAAATTCAGATGTTATTATTCCACTTGCTGCAATAGTAGGATTTCCTGCATGTGAAAAGGATAAAACTTTGGCAACTGAAGTTAACTTTAATCATATTAAAAATATTACAGATAATATTTCTAAAGAACAGCAGATTTTATATCCTAACTCTAATAGTGGATATGGTATAGGTTTGGGGCAAGAAGAAGAATGTACAGAAAAAAGTCCTCTAAGTCCGATAAGTCATTATGGTAAAACAAAATGTGACGCCGAAGGGTATCTAAAAAATAATTCTGAAGCAATAATTTTTCGATTGGCAACTGTTTTTGGTATGTCACCGAGAATGAGATTAGATTTACTTGTAAATGAATTTGTTTACAAGTCATTAACAGATAGATATTTAGTTTTATTCGAAAGGAAGGCAGTTCGTAATTATATACATATTCAAGATATAGCAAATGTATTTTCTTTTATGATAGACAACTACGAAAAATGTAAAGGTGAAATATATAATGTTGGATTAAGTGATGCAAATTTAAGTAAAGAAGAATTGGTTAATAAGATTAAAGAACATATTGGTGATTTTTCAGTATCTTATTCTGAATATTATGAAGATCCAGATAAAAGAAATTATATAGTTAGTAATGAAAAAATAGAAAAAATGGGTTGGAAACCAAAGTATTCTTTGGACGATGGTATAGAAGAATTAATTAAAGGTTATAAAATTATTATTAACAACGATTCGAGTCATTTTAGAAATGCATATCCACTTGGTTATGGAAAGGGTGATCAATAGTGAAAACAATTGATATTTTATATAGTCCATACGGATATGAATCACCATTTATTAAGTTTGATTTGCCGAATTTTGAACTAAATAAAATCCGAGAATTAGAATTAAACGAGGATTCGTCTTTCATATATTATTGTGCAGCGGGCAGTAATTTACAATATTATATTGGTAATCACGATGATAAATTTAAAGGGAATGGGTTTTTACACGATACATCAGAAAAAGTGAAAAATTACATTCGAAATGGTAAAGCTTACATTGTAGTTGCATATATGCAAGAGGGTCATGTAGAACAAGAATCATATAAAGACCTACACAATTATTTGAGAAAATTCAACATACCCGCCAATAAGGTTATTTTTGTTGCAAGTAATTTGAATGGTAAGGTACAATATAAAAATTTTTGTCAAAAATTTCCAAATCTTACTCAAAAAAAGTTACATATTTTAGAAGTTAATCATATGTTGGAATCAATGAAAGATGTTTGTTATCATTACTATACTGATAATTTTAATTTACCACAAGAAACAAAAGATAAATCAAAACTTGTAAGTGGTATTAATACTATAGATGATATTAAAGATTTAAAAATAAGAAAAAAATATTTTTTATGTTATAATAGAAATATGAGATATTATCGTATAGCATTACTTTCCAAATTCAAGAATTTAGGATTGTTTGATAAGGGTCATATAAGTATGGGTCCATACGAAACTAAAGGGTACAGGGAAGATTTTAATTTACATTTAGGTTGGGAAAATGAAGAAGATTGGTGGATTAAAAACAAAGAGTTGAAGAAAGAAATTGGTATTACACAAAAAAAATTAAAAAAATTGCAACCAATGGCCATCGAGGGAGAAGAGGTTTGGCAAACAAATGGACTATGGCCAGGATTTGATTTCAAGGAAACATATCAAAAAGTTTATTTTGACGTGGTAACAGAAAGTTGTTTTTCAACAGATTCTATTTATTGTAGTGAAAAAATATATAAACCTATATCTCAATTATTACCTTTTTTAGTCTTGGGACCTAAAGGTATTCTTGAAAAGGTGAAGCAACAAGGATTTAAAACTTTTTCACCTTTCATAGATGAAAGTTATGATGTTGAAGAAAATCATGAGAAAAGATTTTTAATGTTGGTAGATGAAGTTAATCGTTTGTGTTCATTTTCGTTAGAAGAATTACACGACTGGTATTATAGTATTTTGGATACATTAGAATTTAATCAAAAACATTTAATAGAATATGAACCAGTTGATCATAAAAATTGTTATGGTTTTATGTATAGGAGTATAAGATGAGTTATTTATATGTAGATGGTTGTAGTTTTACTTGGGGATTAGAATTAGATAATCGACATGAAGAAAATTGGGGATATAATTTAGGAAAAAAATTAAATTTACCAGTTAAAAATAAATCTTATAATGGACAGGGAAATGAAGAAATGTTCCATAAATTATTTGAAGTTTTATATTTAAAAGATGATTTACCATCAACTATTGTTATACAATTAACACTTCCTACACGACTTCGTATTTATAATGATTTGACGCGAGTTTGGGAAGGTATCGGTGCAGGTATTAATTGGACATTAGAAAAGCCTGGTATGATAACGGGTGAAGCAGAAGATTATTATTTTAAATATTTTTATTCCAATTACGAAAAGTTATATAACACATTTTGTCAACTTCTCTTCTTTAAAGATAAATGTGATTCATTAGGTATAAAATTTTATTTTTTTGATGGAATATATGATTTTATGAAAGAAACAGAAAAGATTAGCAATCCAGCAAATAAAGACGTATTGGGAGATATATATCAGATTATAGTCGAGAAAAAATTCTGTTTATATGATGGTGTTTTTAGTTGGAACGACATAAATAATGGTGATCGAAAGGAGTTCCGCAATCAATTTAATTTATTTTGGGAAGGTAGAGAATTTAAACCAAGTCCAGATGAATTTTTTTGTTCAGATGATCATCCAACAAAGGAATCTCATAAATTTATGGCAAATGAACTTTATAATTTTATAAAAAAATGAATAAGATAAAAATAGGAATAGATAATTTTTTACACGGAAATCCAATTGATAATTGTTCAGATTTTAGATTGGATAATCACGATGGTTGGAACGAATACCCCTGTCATACTGGATTTGTAATTCAGTGGTTTTTGAATAATACAGATTTATATGAGTATGTAGATACACGAAAGGAAGATAGTTTTATTTATCCTATAAACTTTAAATGTTTTGTTAATGCACTTGGGATTAGTAATGTGGATATGTGGAATGATAAATTGAATTCTAAAAAAACATTTTTAAATTTAATTCCAAATCATGTTTTAGATGGAGTGAGAAATAACAAAATTAAGATTTTATTAAATTATGGTTTTGAAGGTCACCCAAAAGAAAAAAGGGATACTATACTTTATTTGGAGAGTTTTTTAATAGAAAAATTAAAAGAAAAAAATTTACCCATTGATAATGTTTATTATACAGATGCAAATTATAATTTGGATGGTTTAGAATTAGATATAAAAACTTTTTCACATAATTATACGGCTAACTGTTTTTATATATCGGAGGGTGAAGTAGGTTCAAATATTAATCATTTTAAGTTGACAGATAAACAAATAGAAAAAAAGAAAAAACAAAAGTTGACAAAAAAATATATTTGTTATAATAGATTAAAAAAATGGCACAGAGAAAGGGTAGTTAATTGGATAAAAGAAAATGGATATTTGGAAGATGGATATGTTTCATTTCCACCAAATTTGATTTTGGATTATACTAATTTTGATGATAATTGGGCGTATCATAAAATATGTACAGACCATTTTGATACAAGTTTTTTTTCTATTATTAACGAAGCAAATTACGGATACCAAGAGTGTTTTTTAACTGAGAAAACTTGGAAGTCCATTTTTAATTTTCATCCTTTTATAATTGTAGGTTCACCAAATTCTTTAAAATATTTAAAAGAAAGAGGATTTGATATTTTTGAAGATATATTTGATTCGAGTTATGATGATATTTATGATGGAACAGAAAGATTACAACGGATATTTGATATATTAGATGATTTTTTAAAAACAAATAGTATATTAGAATTACAAAAGATCAGAGAAGATATATTTCCAAGATTATTACACAATTATAATCATTTTTGGAGTAATTTTTGTGATTATATTTCTAAAGATTTTAATGATAAGATGAGAAAGATAAATGGAAATACCAAAATTTAGAAAGGCAGATATAGAAACTCATAGTTATTGTAATAGAACTTGTGATTTTTGTAGTAATTATGTTCATCCACGGCTATTTAAACAAGAGATGGAGAAAGAAGTATTTTCAAAGATAATAGATGAACTTGTAGAATTGGAATATGAGAGATATATATTTTTATTTAGATATAATGAACCTTTATCAAATATACCTAATATTAATAGATGTGCAAAAGAGATAAGAGAAAAACTACCTAAAGTAAAGATTGGAATAAATACTAATGGTGATTATCATCGTAAGAAAGGCAGAGATGGAAGTGAAATGTCTGATCTAATTCAAAAAGATATCGATGTAGATTATCTTACTGTAATGGATTATGATGATAAATTTGATGAATTTTGCAATGAAGATGATGATAGTGGAGAAAGAATGATGAAGTTGGATACTATTGGAAATTTAAGTCATAGGGGTGGTACATTAAGGGGAAAGGGATATTTTGAAGATCCATATAATACAGATGAGTTAAGAACTGAACCATGTTATGAACCAGAAAGAGTGTTGGCTATAGATTATTTGGGTAATATTACTTTTTGTTGTAACTTTAGAATAGAAGAGCCAAAACATAGAGAATTTATATATGGTAATATAAAGGATACTACCATAGTAGAGGCATACAATAAGGCTACAGATTTCAGAAAAAATGTTGCAAAATTGGAATTTCCAGATCCGTGTAAGTATTGTCAGATGCAACCTGGTAGATTTGCTAGAGAAAATCCATCCATTGGCCATAATATGGAGACATATGAATGAAAAGAAATTTATTAATAGTTTCTACTATGAGAGAAAGTAGTGAACGATGTAAACATAAGATGATACTACCATTTGGTGATAAAACAATGGCAGATATAATGATGGAAAAGTTAGAGGCGTTGAGTACAACTGTACCAACAATATTAGCACTGTGTCCAGACGATAAAGAATTATGGGAGAAGGCACAAAATTATAATATTACGATAAAGGAAAGAGATAGACAATCGGTAACTACAGCAACTAAGGTAAATGATATATGTAATTTTTTGGAAGATTTTAATTTTTCTCATGTTTTGTGGTTAAATAGCAGTGTACCATTTATAAAGATTCAAACTATATTAAGTGTTATAAAATTATTCAATGAGAATAAATTAATAGAATCAATACATATGATAAAGATATCAAATAATTGGTTTTGGAATAAAGATTTTGAACCAATTAACATGAAATTAAATTTGACAAGAACACAAGAATCAGGTAAAATATATGAAAGTATTCATGCATTACATTTGTATAATAGAAAACATATGTTAAAAACTGGAACATATTGGACTATGAAAGAAAATAATCCATATTTTTTATTGGTTAAGAATGATATTGAATTTTTAGATGTTGACACAGAAGATGATTTTAAAATTTGTAATTCAATGTATGAGGAAGTATATGACCGGCATAGATAGAATTTATAAAGATGGGAAATGGTCACTTGGTAGGGATGTAGATGAATGGATTAATGAAAATCATCCAAAAAATGGATTATTTAGAGTTTATTATAAAAAAGAAAAGGGTAATCCAGCAATAGAAGGAGTATCATTGAAAGATGAGGGATATGGTTTGAGATATGAATGGTATTATAAGGATGGTAAAAGGGCAGATGGAATAGCAAAAGGTTGGTATCAGGGTGGTCAACTAAAGAATATAAAAATTTATAAAGATGGAAAATTAAATGGGTTACAAACTGATTGGTTTCAAAACGGACAAAAATATAAAGAACAAATATACAAAGACGGAAAATGGGATTATAATGGGCTCAACGAATGGGATCAAACAGGAAAACAAATAAATTTTATGGAATAAAAAATAAAATGTATATACTTATATATGAAAGTCCTGTGGTGATAACAGGGGGTATAAAAACCCAAAGACCTAACCGACCACGAGAAAGGACTATAAACACGGAGGCACTTTAAATAGTGTCCTTTTTAACAGAGGATTTTTTGTTTTATGGACAATATAAAATATGTGTATAGCAATGGTTGTAGTTTCGCCGAAGGTTGTGGTTTAGATAATCCAAAAAAAGAACGATATTCTAAATTGATTGCTGACAAGTTTGGGGCAGAAGATATTAATCAATCATCGGGTGGGGGTTCTAACCAACGAATATTTAGAACTACATTCGAGTGGATTTCTGAAAATCAAGATAAATTAAAAAATACTTTATTTGTAATTCAATTAACATATCCAATTAGAAATGAGATATGGGTAAATGGGGAACATATTATAAAAGAAAGACAGTTAGATCAAGTTGAGTGGTCAGGTGGATGGATACACTCAGGACACGGTGATGATGGCAGATGGGTTACTTCAAAATTTGGACATAAAATTCAAGTAGATTCTACGGTTAGAGAAAAGGTAAATTTTAATTATGTTCCCCACAACAAAGAATGTTCTGAAATAACTTGGAGGTATGCATTGGGGTTACAATCTTATTTTAAATCAAATAATATTAAATATATTTTTTTTGACGGGGGTATTAATAGATTAGATAAAACTTGTAAAATAGCAGAATTGGTTGATTTCATATATATGACTCCAACTTATCTAGAATTAAGTAGGAAATTTTATCAGGGAGTGATTCAAGATAAAATGACTAAATGTAACCATCCAAATGAAGAAGTTCAAATAGAATGGGCAGATAAGTTATATTCATTTTATCAGGATAGATATAAATGAGAATTTTAATAACAGGTATTACAGGTTTTGTAGGTAGTCATATGGCTGACTATCTTCTTGAAAATATTCAAGATGTGAAAATCTTTGCTACAAGAAGGTGGAGAAGTAAAGAAGAAAACATTAAACATTTGTTTGGTGACAATAGAGTTATATTAGAAGAATGTGATTTGTTAGATAGAGGTAGTTTGGCAAGAATTATTGATATTTCAAAACCAGATATAGTTTATCATTTTGCAGCTCAAAGTTTTCCAGAGTCAAGTTTTCTTACTCCTGTTAGTACTCTTACTACAAATATAATTGGAACAACTAATTTAATGGAAGAATTACGTATTGCAAAAGATAGGGATATTTGTGATCCAATAATTCTTAGTTGTTCATCATCAGAGGTTTATGGAGTTCCAACTAAAGAAGAAATACCTATAACAGAGTATAATTATATTAGACCCGCGAATCCATATTCAATATCAAAAGTAGGACACGATTTGATGTCTCAGTATTATCATAAAGCATTTGATATGAAAGTTATAATAACTCGTATGTTTTCACACGAAGGTAAAAGACGAGGAAAACGATTTGCGTTATCATCCTTTTCACATCAAATAGTTCAAAATGAAAAGGGAAATGGTGATGGTTTTGTAAGACATGGAAATCTTGGTTCTGTTAGAACTTATAATCATATAGACGATGCAGTTCACGCTTATTGGTTAGCAGTAGATAAATGTGATTATGGTGAAGTTTATAATATAGGTGGTGATGAAACTTGTACAGTAGGAGAGGCGTTAGATAAATTAATTTCAAAATCAACAATTTCAAATAAGTTGGAAAAGCTTTTAGACCAAAGTAGAATTAGACCAACAGATATTACATTACAAGTACCCGATAGTACAAAGTTCAGAGAAAAAACTGGTTGGAAACCAACAAAAGCTTTGGACGAAATTTGTGATGATTTATTAAATCATTGGAGAGGGGCGTTATGATTAAAGATTTACAAGAATTTCAAGCCGAAAGGTGGGAAGATTTTAGAGGTGATATTTATACCACTTGGGACAGTGAAAAATATCCAAAATTCGATTGGAGATTAGATAAATTTTCACATTCAAGAAAGAACACATTAAGAGGATTACATGGAGATTTTTCTACTTGGAAACTTATTAATTGTGTTTATGGTAAGTTTTATTTAATAGTTGCAGATAATCGTCCCGATTCACCAACCTATAAAGATTGGGATTGGTTTGTATTATCAGCAGAAAATAGAAAACAAGTTTTAGTTCCACCTGGATGTGCAAATGGTCATTTTGTATTGAGTGATGATTGTACATTTCATTATAAATTGGCATTTGAAGGTGAATATAATGATATTGATAAACAATTTGTAATTAAATGGGATGATGAAATGTGGGGATTTGATTGGCCCCACAATAAACCTATGTTATTTGGTAGGGATAGATGAAGGTAAATTGGAAAAATAAAAATATTCATTTTTATTTTGGAAATGAATATATTAGAGATTTTACACAAATTTGGACAAATAGAATAGTATTTGAAAGAATTTTATCTAAAGAAGTTGTAAAACAAATTTATATATTTATAATACGGCCAGGATTGGGTGATAATCCATTTGATATTATTAAAGATAAGGTAATAGGAAAAAATTATAAAATTATTTTATGGTATGTAGATGTGGCCGATAATGTTTTTAATGATAAATCGTTTTATCATAAGGAAACAAAGAATTTAGTTAATTCTGGGGAAGAAGTATTAGTAGTTTCGCCCGAAGTTTATTTGAATATAAAATTACCATATAAGGTAATTAATACATATTCAATGGCAGATTCAGTATTAGAACAGCAACGGATAGACATTAAAATATTAACATATTTATTTAAACAGAATGAAAGACGTAGTTTTGTTAGACAAAAACATTTTTTATCATTTAATGGTCATCCAAAAGGTCATCGAATAGTGTTGTTGGCACATATTTTAAATAATAATTTATTTGAAAAATTTGATATATCATTTAATTCATTTTTTTGGAATGAAGATGTAAATTTTGAACATTTGGATGAATATAATTTTGAGAAATTTGATACTTCTATATTACCATTGGATTTGGATTTGAAAAAAACAACTCCTTATACATCTACTTTTTTAAATATAGTATTATATTTTCATTCTTATATTGATGTTATTACCAATTCGAGATTTGAAAATGATGGTATTTACATCGATGAAAAAATATATAAATCATTTGCATGTTTAAAACCATTTATTGTGGTAGGTCAATATAAAACATTGGAAGTATTAAAGAAGTGGGGGTTTAAAACATTTTCTTCTATATTTAATGAAGAGTATGATAATGAAAGAAATGATGTAAAGAGAATGAATATGATTTGTGATGAAATAAAACGATTGGGTAATTTATCACTTGAAGAAGTTGATGATATGTATTGGAATATAAAGGATATATTATTATATAATTTTTCTCATTTGGGAAGATTTATTCATGAGATTGATAAAAATTTATTAAAAGAGGTAGTAAAGTAATGCCAATTATTAAAAAAGAAAATATTCCAAATAAAGATTTTGATAAGAAAGGAATATTATTTCTTGAAATTCCATTTACAGGAACAAGAACATTAAACAAAATTATAGATAATTTTAAAATTCCTTATTATGGGCTGTTTAGTAATAATGAAAAAATAGAATTTCTTGATTATGAATTTTGTGATGAAAATTATGAAAAATATGATGAGGGCATCATGACAAATAGACATTCTAGATATTTTGAGTATGAGAAAATAATGGGAGATGAGATTTTAAATTATCAAGTTGCTACTATTATTAGAAATCCATATGATAGGTATATATCTTTACTCGCGGCAAATTGGAGACCAATCCAAGGGCAGGGTTATAAAAAAGTATGGCAAATGGATGAGGAACTTTTTAGAAAAGAGTTCAGGAAAAATTTGATGAGTGGTGAAAGTGTAGATGGTGGCTGTAAAGTTTATTTGGTAGGTAAAGATATATGGGAGACTGTCCATTTGATTGAATTTAAAGAAAGTTATTATTTTTTACAATTTGATGATTTGAATAATGAATTTAAAAAGTTTTTTTGTGATTATCTCGGATTCGAGGAAAAGAATTTGGTAATTCAAGATGAAAGAAAAGATAGAACTGCATGTTGGGAACAAGTGGGTAATAATGAATTTGGTAAACCACTTGAAGATCTATTACCAAAGGAAAAATATAGATATAGAAAATATTATGATAATGATACTAAAAAAGAAATATTAAAATGGTATGAAGAAGATATTGAACTTTTTAATTTTAAATTTTGAGGAAATGAAATGAAAATACCAAGTTATTTGAAAAAAGTAAAAGAAGTTAATTGGACAAAGGAACAACTTAACCAGTTTGAATTAGATGCAAAAGAAGAGTGGGAAACTGGTTCTGTTTTAGGTCCAGTTCATTTATCAAAAGGAAATGAAGAACAACTTATTGAAATTTTTCAATATGTTCATCCTGATGATTGGGTTTTTTCTACATGGAGAAACCATTATCATGCATTATTACATGGAATTTCACCTGATTGGTTAATGAATGAAATAAAACGAGGTCATAGTATGAAAGTTATGAATAAAAAACATAATTTTGTTATATCTGCAATTGTTGGTGGAATTATTCCACAGGCACTCGGTGTTGCTATGGCATTAAAACGAAAGGGCTCTAAAAGGAGAGTGTGGAGTTTCGTTGGAGATATGGCGTTTGAAACTGGTGAATTTCATTTATGTTATAAATATGCAAAAAACTTTGATTTACCTTTACAGTTTGTAGTGGAAGATAATAATCTTTCAACTAATACACCTACTGATGAAACTTGGGGTAAGAAACAAGAAGTACCAGATGATGTGATTTTTTATGAATATGAACGAGGGTTTCCACATCACGGATCTGGAGCTTGGGTATTATTTTAGGAGTATATGATGGTAGATAGTTTAACAAAACAAAAAGAAGAAATGGCAAAATTTCAAGAAACTGAAATGTTAAAACATTTAGACTTGAAATATAAAAATGAAATAATTCGTTCAATGGAATGGTTAGGGAAAAAAGATGATACTATTTTTCTTGGACAGGCAGTTAAATATAGTGGTAATGCAATGTATAATACCACAAAAACTGTTCCCGAAGATAAATTAGTGGAGTTGCCTGTATTTGAAGATGTTCAAATGGGAATGTCTATGGGGATGGCACTTGGAGGATTTGTTCCAATTACTTGCTATCCAAGATTTGATTTTTTAATATGTGCAGTAAATCAATTAGTAAATCATTTAGATAAAATTAATATTATTTCAGAAGGACAATTTCAACCACGAGTTATAATAAGGACATCTATTGGTAGTAGAATTCCATTAGACGCAGGAGAACAACATACACAAGACCATACACAGGCATTTAAAAATTTATTGAAACGAGTTGATGTGGTAGTTTTAGATGAGTCAGATGATATTTTTCCTGCGTTTAAACATGCATATGAAAGACAACCACTTTCAAAATATGATTCATTAGTTACATTATTAATTGAATGGGGTGATCATTATAATGCGAAATAAAGTTCAAGATATATTGAGGAAATATGTAGATAGAATAGTTTATACCAACTTTTGGAAAAATGTTGAAGATATTAAGACCGCAGTAAAAGAAGATAAAATACTTGTCGTACTTAATTCAGAACCACACGGCATGATGCATTTTATATCTAATTTACATTCACGAGTACAAGAATATGGATTGGATAGGTCAAGGGTGTTCGTTTTTATTGCTGAAAGTGGTGTTGAAAGTAAATACAGTGAATTATATAAAAATGATGTTTCTAAGATGAATGTTTTTGGAAATATAAATGCCACCCCGTTGGAATGGACTACAAGCTTGGCTACTGGTGGATTACAAATAACTGCAATGGAGCCCAACCATTCTAAAGTTGGAAAATTGTTTGATTTTCCTGATATAGAAACAATTACAGAAAATAGATATGTAAATACTCCATCAAAGATTTTTATTAATTTGAATGGTCAGTCTGATCGAATAGATAGAATAGAAATATTAAAACAGTTTGAAGAAAATGATTATTTAAAATATGGTTATGTGAGCCGTGCCTCTCAAGATGTTTGGTTAAATGATCCTATAATTTTTGATAATTGTTATTTTATGATTGTGGGAGAGAATGTACCACATGATAATGATTTTTTAGGGTTTACAGAAAAAACTTTTATTCCAGTTGCATATGGACTTCCATTTATGATTTTGGCAGGTCAGGGTCATTTAAATTATATAAGAGAATTAGGGTTTAAAACTTTTCCTGATTTATTTGACGAGTCGTATGATGATGAATTTGAGTGGAGAGATAGACTATCAATTATTATTAGAGAACTTACTAAAATAATTAATATGAATCCTGATGAGAGACATAAATTGTTTCTATCACAAATGGATATTATTTTACATAATAAAGAGGTTTTGTTACGAGATGAATATCCAATGTGTGATGGGAACTATAAACAAATTAAGGAAAAACTAGACTTATGTTTGGGGTGAAATAATTATGGATAATTTTCAACACACGGATATACCAATAAAATATCCTTTAGCAAAAGAAACAATAACAGAAGTAGAAATACAGAGATTAATTGAGTGGTTAAAAACAAATCCACGATTAACTAAAGGAGAACTTACGGTTGAGTTTGAAAAAAAATGGGCAGATTATATAGGAAGTAAGTATTCGGTATTTACTAATTCAGGTTCTTCTGCAAACCTTTTGATGATTTATACATTAAAAGAACTTGGTAGATTGAATGGTAAGGTAATTGTTCCATCAGTTGGTTGGGTTACTACCATTTCACCGTTGTTACAATTTGGAATAGAACCTGTTATGGTTGATGCAGATAAAAAAACATTTGGTATTGATTTGGAACAAACAGAATTTCTTCTAAAAACGGAAGATATTTCTGCTATAATATTTGTTCAAGTTTTAGGTGTTCCACATTATAAAGAAGAATTATTGAGATTATCACAAAAATATAATGTTCCATTGTTAGAAGATGGATGTGCAGCACTTGGTTCGAGTTATGAGGATGGAACGATGGTTGGCCAAGTTGGAGATATGTCTACATTTTCATTTTACTTCGGTCATCAATTTTCAACTATCGAAGGTGGTATGATAAATACAGATGATGAAAATTTGTATCATATGTTATTAATGTTACGGAGTCATGGTTGGGGTAAAGATTTACCAAAAGAACTTTATAAACAGAAAATGATTGAAAACAACATAGACACCTTTCATGAACCATTTACTTTTTTAGTTCCTGGTTTTAATCTTCGTTCAACAGATTTACAGTCATATTTAGGTTTAATGCAAGTTGAGAAGGCAAACTGGATATCTGAAAGAAGAACACAGAATCATATTGAGTATGGGAAAAGATTAAAAGGACATTTTGATTTTCAAGATTGGAGAAATGATAATCCGTGTAGTATTTCATTTGGGGCATTGGCTAGAAATGAAGAACATAGAAAAGAAGTTATTGGTAGACTGGTTGATAATGGGATAGAAACCCGTATATTTAGTGCTGGCAATCTTGGATTACATCCATTTTGGATAGAAAGATATGGAGAATTTCATGGTGAGATAGCAGATAAAATTCATTCTCGTGGGTTTTTTCTACCAAATTATCCTGAATTAACTGAAGAAGATATTAGTTTTATATCTGGAGTTTGTTTAGATGAAAAATAACGAACAGTTAATAAACACCTGGCAAGAAAATGGATTTATAAATTATCCATTTTACACGGTTCAGGTGAGAATAAATCTAAAGATAGATGGAGAAGGTCTTTTTTAATACAATATCAAAAGTATGGAAAGATACCAAGTGCTGGAACTCATATGAAAAGAGAATTTATAGATTTGTATAATTAACGGAGATAAAAATGTTTAAAAATAAAAGAGTTTTAGTAACTGGTGGAACTGGAATGGTTGGACGAGAACTTGTTCAACTATTACTTGATAGGGGGGCAAAAATAAGAGTTGCTTCACTTGATGAACCAGTTGATTTTTTTGAAGAAGTAGAATTTATTAAAAAAGATTTAACAATTTATAAGAACTGTGAAATGGCATGTGAAGGTATGGATTATGTATTTCATGTTGCGGGAGTAAAGGGTTCAACTAAAATGTCTCAAACTCGACCATTAGATTATTTTTTACCAATGATAAGATTTAATACTAATATGATGGAGGCAGCCTTTAGACGTGGAGTTAAGTGGTATTTATATACGAGTTCAAATGGAGTTTATGCACACAAAGATATTTCACATGAGGATGATGTTTGGAAAACCTTTGTTTCTGAAAACGATAAACTACCAGGATGGGCAAAACGAATTGGTGAATTACAAGCAGAAGGTTATAAGATACAACATGGTTGGGATAATATATCTATTGTTCGACCTGCTAATGTTTATGGAAAATGGGATAACTTTGATTTAGAAAATTCAATGGTAATTCCATCACTAATAAGAAAAGGAGAAGAAACTGCTGTGGGTGGAACTATGAGTGTTTGGGGAGATGGTTCACCAATAAGAGATTTTATTCACGCCCGTGATGTTGCGAGAGGAATGATTTTTACAGTAGAAAATAAGATAACTGAGCCAGTAAATCTTGGATGTGGTAAAGGAGTTACTATTGCACAGATAGCATCAAGTATAGCAGCACGATTTGAATGTGGAATTGAATTTGATAAATCAAAACCAAATGGAGATCCAATTAGATTGTTAGATATGGAAAGAATGTTTTCTAAGGGATTTAAATTATCAGTAGATATTGATGAAGGAGTTGAAGAAACTATTGAATGGTATTTGAGTAATAAAGACAATTTAGATTATAGGTATAGTTCTTTTAAATGATAATAGAAGATTTACGAAAAGAAAACTTCAAAAAAAACTCTGAACTTGGTGGAGATTTATTAGATTTTCATAGAGAAGGTGATTGGAGCGAGGTATATGATTTATTTGAAGAACATTTTCCAACGAGTATTGTTGTCGATATAGATAAGTGGATGTCATCTGAAATTTTATACAATGGTGAAAATTTTGGAGGAACTGATATTCAACACTTTTATGCACACGAAAACTCAGTACAACAGTTTGCCATGCAATGGGAAAAAAGATGGACAATTATAAAAAACCATATCGATAAATTTAAAGATTCTTATTTAATAATTTTATTTCCAGGTGAAGCATTTTTATCAAATAATGGTAGAGAAGGAACGTGGTATGATTCTTTGTATTTGTTGCATATACATGCAAATAAATATGGTGTTCCACTTGATAAAATAATATATTTTTGTTTAGACAATAGAATTGAAGAAAATTATAAAAAATGGAAAAATTTTGAAATAGTACATCCATATATGGAAGGGTTTAAATCATTGGGATTTGATGAGAATCCATTAAAAAATGTTGGTGATATAAATGTTATAGGTGGTGATTTTGATTCATATTATATGTTGGCCCCATTTAAGAAAAGAAGAAATACTAAAGAAACTGGGTTAGATAATATTCCAACAATATTAACTGAAAAGATAAAATCAAAGGTTTATTGTGATAAAGTTCCACCTAAGATATTCTTAAATACTAATAATAAAGGAATTGACATTAGAAAATTTATAACCAGTGAATGGAAAAAAAGAAATATTTATGATATGGGTTATATATCTGAAGGATGGAATGATATATATTTAGATACTAAAGAATCGAGGCCAGATTTATCTGGTAGAATTACAGTTGATCAAGTAACGAAGATGTTTCCATTTTACGAAAATAGTTATTTTAGTGTTGTTGTAGAGGCTTCATCTATTTGTCCTGGTAGAAACCAAGAAACTGGAAAGTTTGATGTTCATGTTAACAATTGGAATCCTTTAATGCTTACTGAAAAAACCTATAAATCAATATTATTTGGACATCCATTTTTAGTAATTGGTTCACGGGGAACATTGAGTCATTTGAGAGAAATGGGTTATGAAACCTTTGATGAAATTTTTGATGAGAGTTATGATAATTTTCAAGAGGATAATGTATGTGATTGGACAAAGAGAGTTCATCATGTTGTGAATGAAGTAGAACGGATTTGTAAATTAAACTCTAATGTTAG
>Ga0080013_1002628_pt1 | contig 20738 bp, 16 predicted proteins | sample ETNvirenome_6_85_FD_69236 | JGI IMG/M metagenome (GOLD analysis project Ga0080013, IMG submission 69236) | Marine viral communities from the Pacific Ocean - ETNP_6_85 (SPADES assembly) (version 2) | ecosystem: Environmental > Aquatic > Marine > Oceanic | place: Pacific Ocean | collected 2013-06-19 | reverse complement strand
TCTGATTGTCGCTGGACCAATCCAGCGTGCAGACACGCCAAACGGTAATCAAAGAGTTTATCCAAAAAGCCTGCTTGAGCGAGAGATGAAGAACTATGAGAAGTTAGTCAAGGAGCGACGGGCAACCGGCGAACTGGACCACCCAGACCATTCTGTGGTAACATTGGCAAACGTAAGTCACCTTGTTACTGAAGTTTGGTGGAAGGACAATGATGTCATGGGCAAGATCAAGATCCTAGACACCCCTGCCGGACAGATTGCAAAGCAACTCGTTGAGGGCGGAGTCCAGCTTGGAATCTCTAGTCGTGGTCTCGGGTCAACCCGCCAAGAAAACGGAATGACTATGGTAGAGGACGACTTCCAGCTTCTTTGCTTTGATCTTGTTTCAGAGCCAAGCACTACCGGGGCATTTTTGGTTGCAGAAAACAAAATCAGAGATCGCCTAACGAACCTCACCAAGGCAGACAGAATCAATCGCGCCTTGAACGACATCTTGAACAACTCGTAAAGAAACGGAGAACAGATGAAGAAATCGGAACTGAAGACACTCATTAAAGAATGCATCAGAGAATCAATCTTTGAGGAGGGTGTTTTATCTGGTATTATAACCGAAGTCGCTACCGGCATGTCCGGACTGAACGCGCAACAACAACCCCACCGCTCAGCCCTCACCACAGCACTTTCAGAACAGAGTGCTCAAGCTGCCGCACTCCTAGAAGACTCTAGGAGGTCAGTAGTCAATGCGATCACCGAAAGTTCGTACGAAGACATCAAGAAAAAGTTCAAAAACCCTGATTTTTTTGAGGGCACAACACCGCTAACTGAGGGTTCTAGCACTGGCGCACTATCAAATGTAACTGCCGGCGACCCCGGCGTAGATATAAGTGACTTGCCTGGCTTTACCGCCTGGGGCAACGTCGCAAACACAAAAACAAGAAAGTGAAAGGCACTACAATGAGAAAGACAAAGAATTTCAACAATCGGCACAAAAATCAACCATTAAGCACCTGTGTTACGGTCACCGCAGCCGAATGTAACGGAGATAATGAAAAGATGATCCGGAAGTTCTCAAAGAAGGTGAAGAGAAGCGGAATCATCGATGAGTGTCGCGAGCGACAATATTTTAAAAAGCCAAGCGTCCTTGCGACCGAAAGGCGTATGCAGCGCAAAAGAGTTATACAGCAGGTCAATAGAAAGAGAAACGAACTACTTACAACTGGAGTTAGCTTCAAGAAGCGGAGGAACAGATAATGGCGACATCACCAGATACAGCCCCATACTTTGAAGGTTTTTACAACAGATCCCCAGGGATTTCAAGTGTTGGGTCATACCAGGTCGCTGGCACTCCTTTCCTTACAGGAAGTGTAGTTGCCGACGGTGCAGAGGTTCAAGTTGATTTCCCAAATGTCACGAAGTCAATCACAGTTATCAACAAAGATGCGTCAGGTAATGACGCCCTCAGAGTTCATTTCGCTCCTCAGGCTGATGCTTGTGACCCCGCTAAACTACATTTCATCACACTTGATGCGGTGAACACCTCTGTGACCCTCAACGTCAAGACAAAGTCAATCTGGATTTCAAACGATTCGGGTGCCTCAAGCAACTTCCAACTGTTTGCGGAGTTGACAGGAATAGCCCCAGGCAACATGTGGACATTGACCGGCGCAGGCATTGACGCTTAAACTTATATAACGGCAGGAGACTACGACAATGGGCGGATTTGGCAGCGGAAATAGCGGGTTTTCACCATCACAAAATATCATTCCAGGCTCTACAAAGTGGGGTACCACCCTGACCGACACCCACCAAGTCACTGGCAGCGTAGATATAACTGGCTCCTTAGAGGTGAACGGCAATGCCATTACCGGCCTCGCCGGAGGAGCAGATACTCAAGTTCAGTATAACAACGCAGGAGCCTTTGCTGGTTCTGCTAACTTCACTTTTGACGGAACAGGTATTTCGGTTTCTTCGGATACAGATAGTTCTGCTCTCATCGGGCGAGCACATATCGGTCTTGGTGCCGGTGGAGCCACCATGAACGATAAGGCAATGTTTGCTCATGTGGACAATGCGAATTCCACCAATTTTTCCCTAATACACCGATCAAACGGACAGACGGATATTAATGCTGCTAGCGGCGTCCCTATTACATTTCGTATTGGAAGCCAGATTAAGGCTCAGTTGGATGCCGACGGTCAGTTCGGCGTGGGCGGAAATTTCCTGCCCAGCGCAATGCTACACCTATCTTCCTCTGATACAGGACCTCTTTTCAAGGTAGACCACCCAGATGTAGCCCATCCTGACCCCATCTTGTTTGTAACAGGTTCAGGAAAAGTTGGTATAGGCACAGGCTCCCCAGCCCACGCCCTGCATATCGCTAATGCTGGACCAACGGCACTATTTCTTGAGGCAGACACCGACAACGCAAACGAAGACGACACCTCCTATGTCAAAATGACACAGGATGGCGGAGCTACTAACTCCATTTTTGGTCTTTGTCCTAACGATGCTTCAAAGGACCCCGCCGGTGTCGCTTATACCGACGCAGTTGGAAGCAGCTTCTTGTGGGGCACTCACACAAGTACCCCAATTCAGATAGGTACCTATAATAACGTAAGGATGACCATCAAGCAGGCAGGCAATGTCGGTATCGGAATTACGAACCCGACAGAACTTCTTGATGTAGCGGGCACAGCCAACGCCACTGCTCTGTCTGTTGGCGGGGTGGCTATTACGTCCACTCCTGCCGAACTCAACCTTTTGGATGCTAGCACCGTGACGGCTCCAAGTGAAGGAATCTGGACAGGACTAGAAAGAGTAGCAGTAATAAACGTCGGAGCCAGTGAGTATGCTCTGGGCGCACACGTTCTGGGCGTCACCCTGCCCGATAACGCCATAATCACTAGGGCTCTCTTGGATATTACCACGGCGTTTGTCGCCGGCGGATCTACGATGATGGAACTCGCTACCACCGGAAATGTACACTCCGGCGCGCCAAGCCCGATTGATTTCTTCGGCGGTCCCGCTTCAGTCAGTATGTTCGGCGCTGAGGAGGCAATTGCCCTGTCCCCCCTCGCCGGAAAACTCAATGGTGCCTCCACATTGACTTGCACCGTTTCCGCCGGCGACCCAGCGCACGTTATAACCGCCGGCAATATGAACATTTATGTCTACTACATTATGGGGTCATAGAGAACATAGTTCTTTACTTGATGCCGAAATCCGTATTGCTCGCGACCATGCTCACTGCGCAGAATATAATATTGTCCAACAAAACTGGTCGTTAGGATAAACAATCAACTATTTATTGGTGATGTATTTTCATCAGAAAAGAGGGGATTGATTTATGTCCAGCATGTTAGAACAAGCAATCGTTGATGCCAAGACACTCAGAGAGGCGGCTATCAAAAACGCCGAATCTGCTGTTATAGAGAAGTACTCTAACGAAGTTCGCACGGCGGTCACACAGCTTTTAGAACAGGAAGACGACTCCTTATTGGGGCTTGAAGAGCCTGCTTTGGAAATGGACGCCGCCCCAGTGGCTGAAGAAGCTGACCCAGAAACTCAAGAAGTTGTGGATCAGGCACCTCACGCTCACTTAACCGAAGACGAAGTTGTTGTCATTGATTTGAACGACATCGGCAAAACTCTTGAGAAAGAGGTGGCAGCCGGTGAAGTTACTGACACTGAGGTCGTAACAAGAGACGAAATCATGGACAACCTAGATCTGGACATCACTGATGACGAAGCCCCCGCAAATCGTCCGGACGAAGAAGTAGAAATAAATGAAGAAGAACTTGCAAACCTTTTCCAAGAGATGCTAAAAGTGGATGTGGACCCCAAAGCGGTAGAAGCAGCCAACGAAGAGCTAACAAAGGATCAAGTAGAGATTGACGAAGAAGAGAATCCAGAAGCAGTAGAGTTTACTGACGGCATGGACAAAGAAGATATAGAAGAGTCTGTCAATCCTCTTACCGCAGAGAACGAGAAACTTAAGGAGCAAAACAATAAGCTCAAAGAAACTCTAACCCTCGCGAAAACAACACTAGAAGAAATAAACTTGCAAAACGCAAGACTGTTATACTCAAATCGTGTCCTCAGAGACCCCTCCTTGAATGAGCAGCAAAAAGATAGAATTGCTGAGATGGTTGATAAAGCACGTACAGTGGAAGAAGCAAAGCTGATCTTTGAAACGCTTCAAAAGACCGTGGCGAACACTAAAAGTAGTGCTCCAAAATCATTGTCTGAAACGATCTCAAGACCATCCTCTGTTATCTTAAGCGGAAATCGTAAAGAAACCCGCACCACGAGCGAGGATCCAACAAAGAATCGTTGGGCAACCCTTGCTGGTCTAAATCAACACTGATAAAATCATTTAAAGGAGATTATAAAAATGTCAGTACTAGAAACACTAACAGAAGGCATCCGATCCAGATCGCTTGCCAATGAAGGTGAAGCACTTCTACAGAAGTGGGAGAAGACTGGTCTTCTAGAGGGTCTAAATGACGTTGCTCGCAACAACATGTCCCGTCTACTAGAAAACCAAGCTGCCCAGCTTCTAAAAGAATCCAGCACCATGGGCGCTGGTCAAGACGTAGAAGGTTTTTCCGCAGTTGCATTCCCAATCGTTCGTCGTGTATTCGGCAACCTATTGGCACAGGACCTCGTGTCCGTCCAGCCAATGAGCCTTCCATCAGGTCTCATTTTCTTCATGGACTTCACTTTTGAATCCGACATGGAAGCCGCCGGCGCAGCTTCTACTGAATCCCTCTACGGCGGCGGTAAAGTCGCTAAGGGTATCGCCGATGGCGTAGACCTCGGCGGAGCCAATGCTGAAAAGAGCTTTTATGCTCTAAACAATGGCTACTCTGCTGCTACAGCAAGCTCCACGGCTATCGGAGGCGGCGACGCCGAAGGCGTGCTTACAAACGCGATCGCCGCAGGCAGTACCATCACCGCGGAAAAGGCTCTTGCCGACCTCGAGCCAGCCATGTTGGCTCGTCTGGACTCTGATCCTGATGTGCTCGCCACATTGGGTGCCAACGCTGCTGCACGAGTAATTGAAGTACAAATGCTCGCCGCAGATGTTGCGATCCGTTTCCCTGGACTAAACTTAGACAATCTAATCGCTGTTGATATTGCCGTCGACCCCGCCGGTGGCGTCCAAGTTCGCCGACTCAACCGCCGGGATTCATCTGGCAATTTGAGCTTCATCATTGTTCACGACGACGGCGGTGCTACGTATGTAGATAACGCCGCTGTCAAGGCCAGTTTCAATCAGGCTGACACCTGGAGCGACGGCGGCTCAACCGGCTCCGTTATCGGCGGCGCAACCCGTTGGGGCTTAGAAGCAGATGAAAGCCTCAAAGAGATTGATGTCAAGGTAGACTCACTAGCAGTCACCGCCATGACACGCAAGCTCAAGGCTAAGTGGTCCCCAGAACTAGCACAGGATCTCAATGCTTATCATAACCTCGACGCTGAAGTTGAGCTTACAAGCATTCTCTCCGAGCAAATTGCTCTAGAGATCGATCGCGAAATTCTAAACGACCTCGTAAACGGCGCAACTGGTGGAACTCTTCACTGGTCCCGCAGCCCTGGTAAGTTCGTTGATCGTGAAACAGGTGCAGGCTTAAACCTTGCAGCCGGCAACAACTATCCTGATTTCACCGGCACCGTGTCCGAATGGTACGAGACCCTTCTCGAGACCGTCAACGACGTAAGTGCTCGCATCCATCGTAAGACGCTACGTGGCGGCGCAAACTTCCTAGTTTGCTCCCCAGAAGTAGCTTCTATCCTTGAGTTCACCAGCGGCTTCCGCGCCTCTACAGCAGTAGATAGCGACTCCGCCGGCTCTTGGGGTGCGCAGAACATCGGTTCTATCAGCCGTAAGATGGACATTCATGTTGATCCTTACTTCCCTCGCGCCCTCATTCTTGTTGGTCGCAAGGGATCTAGCTTCCTAGAGAGCGGCTACGTGTACGCTCCTTATGTGCCACTACAGGTCACTCCCACCATCTTTGGTGTTGAGGACTTCGTGCCACGTAAGGGTGTCATGACTCGCTACGCTAAGAAGATGGTTCGTCCTGACATGTACGGCGTAGTTGTCGTTCGTGACTTGGTTGCTAATGTAGTTGCTGCCTAGCATCAGCTAAATAGCATTTCTTAGGTGCTAAATTGAGAAGGTCCCGCTTGTCGGGACCTTTTCTTTTGCCTAAAATTAACCATTACTGGACTACTGCCCCTCTCTACCTTACTAATATACCCCAAAACAAATATCGTTAGAATAGAAATACAGCCCGTTCGTCTCCGAATAGCTCTAAGCAACCTATTTAATAAGGTTGACTATAAAAACAGCGGAGATCCCAAGTATGCCAACTAATTTACAGCCTGCCAGCACAACAAGCGCCCTTGTTTTGCCGGCTTCTGGCGCTCCTGACGATGTTTCAGCTACATTAGCCTACAACATCTACACAACTGACGCCTTTTATTCCGGCGCTGCCGACCAAGTTGCTTATACTTACAATAAGTTGGGCGGCAACGTCCTTGATCTAGAGATTACTCCTTCAATCGTTTATAACGCTTACGAAGAGTCTTGTCTGGAATACTCATATCTCGTGAACACACATCAAGCTAAGAATGTGCTGTCATCTTTGCTCGGAAACTCCACAGGATCATTTGATGAAGACGGTGAGTTCTCGGCATACGAACCAGGCATCGGAGAAAAGCCAAATCTCAAGTTCCCAAGACTTCAGATTGGGTATTTGCGAAATGTTGGAGAGAGCGTGTCTACATATGCTGGCTTGGGAGGCAACCAAACTGTCTATTCTGCTTCTTTTACGGCTGTAGAAGATGTTCAAGACTACGACCTCCAAGCAATAATCTATACAGCCTCTCTAGAAGCCGACTCTCCCTTCAAGGATCTTGTTGGGAAAAAGGCAATAACAGTCCAGAGAGTATATTATAAAACCCCCCAAGCAATGTGGAACTTCTATGGCGGTTATGCCATCGGCGCAGTCGGCAACCTTTCAACCTACGGAATGTATGCTGACGATAGTTCCTTCCAGTTGGTTCCGGCTTGGCAGAACGTCCTTCAGGCGTACGCCTTTGAGGAGGATCTTCACGTTAGGGCTTCTCATCACTCTTTTCGGATAAACAATAATAACCTGAGAATTTACCCCAAGCCATCAGGCGTCTCTCCGACTAAGTTTTGGGTAGAATTCCGAGTTACGGAAGAAGCCTTTACGGAGGAGGCTGACAGAAAGTACGGCGCTGACGGCGTAAACAACATGAATACGCTACCGTTCCCGAATGTCCCATACGAGAACATCAATAGTATCGGCAAGCAATGGTGCCGACGCTTTGCCCTTTCACTTTGCAAGGAGACTCTTGGGCAGGTTCGCTCAAAACTGTCAACCCTTCCAATTCCAGGCAACGATGTCACCTTGAACGGTCCAGCACTTGTCTCGGAAGCAAAGGAAGAGCAGACAAGCTTAAGAACAGAACTTAAAGAAGCACTAGACCAGATGGTATACACTGCATTGGCAGAAAAAGATCAAGCTCTACAGAATAGCGTTTCTGATATTGTTCAGAAGATACCAACCGGCATATACGTAGGATAACATAGATGGCTCAAAACAAATGGACTCAGCCACTTCAGCCCCCTCCTCCTCTTTTTGTAGGAAAGGCTGAGAGAAACTTCGTAAAGCAGATCAATGATGAAGTCATTGAGAAGATCATTGGACAGCAGGTACTCTACTTCCCAATTGATCCGGACAGAACAAGTTATCACAAGATTTACGGGGAAGCAATAGAAAAAACGTTCCTCCCACCAATACGGGTGTATTCGTTAGTCGAATATACGGGACCAAATAGAAAACAAGAAGAATATGGCTTTGACAACCTATACAGCATAAGCGTACACTTCCACAAGAGACGCTTGACAGAAGATCAAGACCTTTTTGTACGTCTCGGAGACTTTGTCCAGTACGACCAGATGTTCTTTGAGGTTGTTGACACGTTTGAGCCACGTTATATCTTTGGTCAGGATAGTGATTTTGCTGACGGCACATCACTAGAGGTCACAGCTATCTGCCAGCAGGCTCGCAGCGGGGTATTCCACCCCGGTTCGGCGCTTGGTGGTCAACATAAGAGATCCTAGGAAACCAGCATGACTAAAAGAACGAAGTTAGACGAAGATTTGAAGGCGGACTACAGTTTACGACCCTCTACCTTGGAGGACATTGACTTTGCCGTTTTCAACTACATAAACGACTCTCTAAACGTTTCGTGCGATACGAATGACGGCTTCTCTAAAGTCCCCGTCATCTTTGCCGGCGCTGAACGAGCATATCAGATAAAAGTGCAAGAAACAAGAAAGAACGGAAGATCCCTAGAATACCCTCTTATCTCGGTTGTCAGGAACTCCCTGGCTAAGAACCCGGAGAACAAAGGAAGGTACGGAGTCTATGTTCCTCCCTATTTTGACTTCTATAAAAAGGGCGGCGCTGTTGCGATTGCAAGACAAGTCCAGCAAGAGAAGACCCGCGACCGTGCCAATGCCTCGGCTATCAAAAAGTTTGGCAAAGGAACAAACGAAACATATTCAACGTTTCCTTTTGAAAATAAGAAGATCGTATACGAAACTTTGTACGTCCCAACGCCAACTTTCGTAGAAATCTCTTATGCCATAAAGCTTATTTCAAATTACCAGCAACAAATGAACCAGATGCTGGCTCCCTTTTTGACAAAATTCTCAACACCTGCTGCCTTCAGCATAACTCATGAAGGCAACACTTATGAGGCTTTTGTAGACCCAGATTTCGCCAACGAAAGCAATAACGCCGGCTTTGGTACGGATGAACGGGTTTTCAAATCAACAGTTACAATCAAAGTATTAGGACATATCATAGGAGCCGACAAGAATCAGGAAACTCCAACTATTGTCGTTCGTGAATCTCCTGCCGAAGTCGTAATTGGCAGAGAAAGAGCGGTAGTCGGAGATGAACCTGAATTTCATGCGGGGAGAAAAGATAAATATAGACGCTAGCCATAAAAGGATATTGCTTTGCGTTTGGATTTATCCGCTACTATTTATTAGTAGCATTTAGTATGTCTATGCTAGTTCAACGGCGTTTTTAAAGACTAGGAGAAGGATTTTCAATGGCTGACAACTCTTCAAGAAAATTTAAGTTTATTTCACCTGGGGTATATGTAAACGAGATCGACAATTCTCAATTACCTGCTCAACCGGGTGATGTAGGTCCCCTCATCATTGGTCGGTCCCGAAAAGGACCTGCCGACAAACCAGTGGAAGTCAGTTCCTTTTCGGATTTTATACAGACTTTCGGTGATCCTGCTGCCGGCAACGAAGGCGGCGATATCTGGCGCTCAGGCGACAGCACCGCCCCAACTTATGCTGCTTACGCCGCACAAGCTTGGCTTAAGAACAACTCCCCTGTAACTTTCATGAGAGTTTTGGGCGACGAACATTCGCAAGCAACTTCCGCTGGCAAAGCCGGCTGGAAAGTCCCTGATATTGCTACTGGATCCGCCGCTTCAACCATGAACGACCAGGGCGGGACATACGCTCTCTGCATATGGCCACAAGTCAATGGCGGTAGCGCTCTTTCCGAAGGCGTCGTCGCTGCACAGTTCTATGTAACTGGTTCCGGTAGAGTCTTGCTTTCGGGCACCCTTGCCACCAACGGCAGCCTGTCATCACCCGTCGGCAGTTCCATGATTGAGTTAAGCAGCCTTAGCAACATCCCTCTAGTATTCACCGGTAGCATCGCCAACGCTAATGTTGGCGGCAAGAAGGTGACTGTCAGTCTTAATCCCGACGATGAGAACTTCGTCCGCAAGGCTCTGAACACAAACCCAACGATTACGAACAGTGACATCACTGATTCTTCAACCCAGACATTCTACCAGGGCGGCAACTACTGGCTCGGCGAATCCTTTGAGCGTTCCGGCGTCCCAGCCGCGTCCGCTGGTCTCGGTCGTCTGGGCTCTGGAAATGGAAATGGGTATTGGGGAGCCATTGTTCCCATGGTTTCCCCCACGGACACATCCAAGCAACAGAACAACTTTGAAAACCCAGCAACTCGCGCCTCCACAGGCTGGTTCATTTCTCAGGATTTGACCAACGACTTCGCCGACTACGCAGCTAGGAACATGCAACAACTCTTCCGCTTTGAAGCTCTGTCTGCTGGCGAGTGGGTTCAAAGGCAAGTAAAAATATCAATCTCTAACATCAAAGCCCCAACGGGTGATTATCAAACACACGGCACCTTCTCAGTATTAGTGAGAGACCTTGCTGACTCAGATAACCGCCAGATCATTCTAGAACGCTTTGATAACTTATCCCTAAACCCAGCAGCGTCAAACTACATTGCCGCTGCCATCGGCGACAAGTATGAGATATATGACAGCTCCCAGCAACGTCTAGTTGAGTATGGCGAGTTCCCCAACCGCTCTAACTACGTTCGTGTTGTCATGAACGATGATGTTGCTGCTGGAGCAGGTGAAAGCCGCTGGCTGCCATTCGGCGTCTTCGGTCCTCTCAAGTATCGCGACGTTGGCTACGCCAGCGGATCGGAAGGTTGGGACGATGATCTATCAAGCCCAGCCGATAAGGCCGTAGGCTTAGTCAACACAATGTTGTTCGGTGGACCAACCGCCGCCTGGGGCAACGTTGGTCATGCTGGTGCAGCCAGTATGTTGAGCGTTGCCAACCCTCCCGGCATAGCGACAATAACTGTTGCCGCCGCCTGCACAAAGGGTGGGGTTGACAACCAGACGTTTGAACTAGATGACGGCAGCAATCCAGCAACAACGTTTGATTTTGATGCTACCGTTGACACAACTACTGGCGGGACAATCGGCGTCCTATCGGCAGTTGACGGCGAAACCCAGCTCATCGCGGAACGGATTAAGGATACAATTAATCTCGTCCTCGCCACGCTTGAGATAACGGCTGAAGTGACCACCGCTGGCGGCACCGGCGTAGACGCTGTCATAACGCTGACACAGGACAGCCGCGGCGCAGCCGGATATACGCCAATTGATATGTCGGGCGTCACCGATGTGACCAGCACCCCCTTTGTCGGCTGTGACTTCACTGTCGCCTTCCCATTCTCTCCACTTCGTAACGCTTCATCTTGGGGAACGCCAAACTCCCTCAAGAGCACCTTCTGGGGTGCCTGGACCGGTCGCGCTTCTGATAATGTGACTTTCAACGAAGACATTTCAGACACCATTAGAGTTCGCTCTATGGACGCAGGCGGAAATGGTGATCCCTCTAGCACTTCCTACGATGTCTTCCTCGAGACGACAGGCTCTATAACCAACGCCGTAGAAATCTCTTGGGTGTTCTCGTTAGATAACGTCAGCGGATCCGCCGCTGATGGGTACACGTATGGTCGCGCCCAACGCTCTGCCGGCACCAGCCTCACGGCTCCTGTAGATGCAAGCTACAAGGCTGCATTAGATGCCGGCATTGACCGATTCACCACCATGCTTCATGGCGGCTTTGACGGCTACGACATCACCGAGCGCGAACCTTTCCGCAATACTAAGTTTGCTGCGGCAACAGATGAAAAGGCTTCTTACGAACTATATTCTCTTCGCAAGGCAATCAACATTGCAGGCGATACTGACAGAGTTCAGATGAATGTCGTCACAATACCCGGTATTACCGCACCACAAGTGACGAGTTACTTGCTAGATACCGCAGAAGAGCGTGGTGATTGCCTTGCCATCATTGACATTGAGAAGGCGTACACCCCCTCAGCAGAAAACACGGGCTCTCAACAAGAGCGCAACGCAGCCAACACCCCAACCGCTGCCGCTACTGCCGTAGCCGCCAGAAGCATCAACAACAGCTATGGCGCAGCCTACTATCCATGGGTTCGTATCCTAGATACTAGTTCAAACAGAAATGTCTGGGTTCCGCCTTCAGTCGCAGCCATGGGCGTCTTGTCTACAACAGATAGAGTTCAAGCTCCATGGTTCGCACCTGCCGGCTTCACTCGCGGCGGTCTTTCCGAAGGCGCAGCCGGTCTGCCAGTGTTGGATGTCTCTAGAAGACTCACTTCTGACGAGCGTGACGAACTATATGAAAACAACATTAACCCAATTGCCAAGTTCCCAGCAGAGGGCATCGTAATCTTCGGTCAGAAGACCCTACAGCAAACTGCTTCCGCGCTTGATCGTATCAACGTCCGTCGCTTGATGATTTACTTGAAGAGAGAGATTAGCTTCATCGCTTCAAGACTATTATTCGGACCAAACACACAAGACACTTGGGATCGCTTCTTGGGTCAGGCTGGTCCTCTCCTAGAAAGCGTTCGTGCCGAATACGGTATTGAAGACTTCAGATTGGTTCTAGACGAAACAACGACCACACCAGATCTAATTGATCGTAACATCATCTACGCCAAGTTGCTTGTCAAGCCAACTCGCTCCGTAGAGTACTTTGCAATTGACTTTGTGGTCACAAATAGCGGAGCATCCTTTGAGGATTAATCCGCGGGCAACTATTTATAATAAGGAGTGTGATCAATAATGTCTAACTTATTCTGGAGCGATGTTAGAACTGAGCCAAAACGCCAGTATCGGTTTGAACTTAAGTTTAGCAGCAGGACCCTAGGTCAAGGTGCTATTCCTGTATGGGCAGTCAAATCTGCAAGTAAGCCAAAAGCTAACGTCAGTACAATTGAACACCAGTACATTGATCACACGTTCAAGTATCCAGGCAGAGTGACCTGGGATCCAATTTCAGTGACTCTGGTAGACCCAATTGATCCTGACCTTTCTTATGCCTTTTTGGATGTTCTTGGAGCCGCTGGCTACAAGTTCCCAACCACTGCTAGCAAGTCAAAGCTGAGTCTCAGCAAGAAGGCTTTTGTTGAGCAGATCGGCTCTGTGTTCATTGATCAGATGGACGAGAACGGTGAAATTGTTGAGCGTTGGGAGCTAGTCAATCCATTTATTACGGCAATTGATTTCGGCGGCAGCTTGGATTACTCTTCGGACGACATGAACGAAGTAACCGTTGAACTAACCTACGATTGGGCAAAGCTTGCTCAAACTAGAGCCAACGGTCGCGACGGAACACGCGCCGCTGACTAATATTCTAAACAAGTTCAGTATTGTCTGATATACTGAGAAAGAAAGGTTACATTTTATGAGTCGCAATCAGAACAGAACAGGATTCCCTGAGGATTTCACTCCACAGGACGATTCCATCGGAACCACTGCTCAAGCCGCAGTCGGTGACAACCCTTCGCCAGCATTTTCATGGTCAGTTCCAACAGAGTTTGTAACTCTTCCGAGTGCCGGCAGGTTCTACGGACCAGAACACCCACTCCATAACGCCACCAGTGTGGAAATCAAGTACATGACGGCAAAAGAAGAGGACATTTTGTCTTCTCGTGCTCTCCTCAAGGAGGGTGTAGCCCTTGACCGGATGGTGCAGAGTCTTATCTTGGACAAATCAGTCAAAGTCGGCTCCCTCTTGATCGGCGACAAGAACGCTCTGCTGGTTGCGGCTAGAAGAACTGGATATGGCAACGATTATCAGACAAACGTCACTTGCCCATCCTGTGATGTTTCGGAAGATTTCTCGTTTGATATCTCTGAGCCCAAAATCGTTGATTATGAGGCGAATCTAGAAAACAACAACGCTTCATTAACAGAACACGGTACGCTCCTAGTTCGTCTTCCGATGACAGAGGCTACTGTTGAGTGCCAGATGCTAACTGGCGACGACGAAATCCGTTTGTTCAAAGAGATGGAACGAAAAACAAAAAAGAAACAAGAATCAAGAACTACCACCGATGTGTTGAGAAGCTATATCGTAGGGGTGAATGGCGAATCGTCACCTTTTGTGATTGAGGCATTCATCCAAGCCCTACCGGCAAGAGATGCAAGAGTCCTCAGGACTGCCTACACTGAGGGTCTCCCAAACATTGACATGACTCAAATATTTGATTGTCCTAACTGCGGGCACACCGCAGATATGGAGGTACCGCTTAGCGCTAACTTTTTTTGGCCTAAGTGATGAGTATATAGAAAACGTATACGAACACATGTTCCAACTGAAGTATCACGGCGGTTGGAGCTTTTTTGAGACATACAATCTGCCCATCAGCGTTCGGAATTGGTTCCTAGAGCGACTTATAAGGCAGAAACAAGAAGAATCAGATCAAATAAACAAATCCTCCAAGTCTCCAGCCGGCAGAGGCAGAAGCTATACTCCGTAAAGAATCTGTTTATCAAACTAGTTAGTAAACAGCGCGATGAGGTGTGAATAATGCAAATTGACTTTGAAAATGATGTTTTGGATCTTAACGAGTTTAAGAGTGAGCAGTTAAATGAGAACATTCTCCACGTTTTCGCAGCGTGGATTGAATATCTGCTATCCAAGATGTTCAAGGGTCGCCGAGTTCCTGTACGAGTTCGAGGGAACAGAATAGAAGTAGAAAGATTCACCGACGCCCTCGTGAACGAAAAGAAATACATGGACTTCATCAGGAAGTACGGTCTAGACGACCCCATGACCTATAAGCAAAAAGCCAAGCTTGAAATCGCCATCAAACGCTTTGAAAGAGAAGCCGGTATCAACTGGCCTATCAAGGGATAGCCGCTAGATGACCGTGAACAATCTTAGTCCTGAGCAGCTCGCCGAGGTCAATCGGCTTCTGGCTGAGCAGACACAAATCCAGTCTCGGGCTGATAATCTTCACCGAGAGAGGCTGAACCTACAAAGCAAGTCTAACAACGAGCTTAAAGCTTACCTTGCCCTCAAGAAAGAACAAGAGACCCTAGAGAAAGCCGGCATAGCCGTAGCACAGGAAGATAAAGAAGCCCTAAGACAACTCGCGCTTACACTAGACCAGAACACCCAAAAGCTTGTAGAAGTCGCTGACGCTCAAGACAGCCTTAACGAGAAGACCAGAGACGCCACTGAAGCCCTTAGGGAATTCGGGGTAACAAACACAGATTTCCTGAAGAAGCTTAAGCTCACTGAAGAGGGGACACTTGACTTAACTGCCTCGATGAAGAGTCTCGGTCTATCAATGGCAAAGGGTATTCGCGGCGGCATGAAAAAAACGGCTATTGGTCTAGACGAGGTCAACGTCTCCCTAGCTAGGCAGACAGGATATACGCACGCTTTACGACAGGATGTAATAGACCTCGCCACAAGCCATGACGATCTATACCTCAGTATGGGCGAAGGTCTCAAGGTCACCATTGGCCTGAGCACCGGGCTCAAGATGTATAACTCCTTGACCTTCGAAGGTCGCAAAGGCGTCAACAAACTTACCGGAAACTTCTTGCAGATGGGTGTTGCAGCCGAAGAGACCGCAGCAGCACTTGACCAACTTAATGCTGGATTTGGACTTTCAATCCCAGCCGCCGCCACCGCCGCAGCCGAATTTGAAAATCTAGCTATCCGAACAGGTCAGCCCCTGTCAGCAGTTGTTAGCGACTTTAAGGATTTAGGTCCGCAGATGTCACGCTTCGGAGTTGATGGTGTTAGGGTTTTCTCACGACTTAACGAACAAGCTAGAACTTTAGGTCTCACAACCCGACAGGCATTTGACTTCTCTGAAATGTTTGATACGTTTGAAGGCGCTGCCAACGTTGCCGGCAAACTCAACGCCCAGCTTGGTATGCAGCTAAACTCAGTAGAGATGATGACCGCTGACTCGGATGAGCGCTTAAAGATACTGCGTGCAGAGTTTGATATGCGTGGCATGAACTTCAAAACAATGGGCAAACGCCAAAAGCAGATGATTGCCGACATCATGGGCACGGATATTACAAGTGCTTCAAGGCTCTTTGGCAGTCCTGCCGAAATGCGTAAATTTCAGAAAGAACAGGAAGACGACGCAAAGAGAAAAAAATCATATACCACAGCAATGACCAAATTCACAGAAGCCAAAGAACAGTTCTTCATTAATATGGCTCCTGCCTTAACGTATGTCACAGAAGCAGCCGGCGACTTCTTTGCGACAATGAACGAGTTTTTGTCCGGCACCGGCGGCAAGACCCTCTCCTACATTCTCGGCATCGGCTCGGCTGGCGGTCTCATTTGGGGCTTTGTGAAGGCAATCAAGGCTCTGGGCGGCGTTTCAACCGTTTTGCTAAGAACCTTCGGCGCTATCCTCGCGCCGATCAATGCTCTTATAGATATCGCCAGAGTATTTGACGGTAGCTCCAAGAAGGAAAAGGGCAAAGGTTGGGGCGGCATGATCGGCGGTGTTATTGGGGCTATCGCTGGTGGCTTTATGGGCGGTCCCATGGGAGCCATGGCTGGCTACAGTCTCGGCAGCATGGGTGGCTCCGCCATCGGCGGCGCTCTTTCCGGTGGTGCAGAAGAGGTCAACGATGCTGTCATCCCTAGAGGAAAGCCCACGTTGATATCGCAGCCAGGAAAACGACCAATCAAGACCAACAGGATGGACACGATCTCCGCATCAACAGGCGACCGCGGAAGTCTCGGGGACATGAACAAAGCATTGGGCGAGATCAAGAACCTGTTGGCAAAAAGTCAGAATCAGAAAGCAGATATCAGATTAGAAATCGGTGGTCGCCGCCTAGACACCTTCAGGGACGCGCTTCTAAAACCGCTTGACCCATCAACGGCAAGAGCATAGGGGGGAGATAAAGTAAATGGCATCTGACTTCAGTAAATTCCCACATGTACAGGGCGCTCGGAATCTCTTCATAGACAAGGGTCAGGATCTTACGATCAAGCACGTGCCAACCGGATTCCAAGTAGAGTTCCCGGCATTTCTAGATATGTTTAGTGATGCATACAACTCGCAGTGGACCGCTGAAGACGTTTATGGTCGTATGGACCCTATCTCAACATTTGTGAACACCAAAAGAGCAATCTCCGTTTCATGGTTTGTGCCGGCAGATTCCTTTGAACACGCCGAAGAGAATCTTTTAAAAGTAAACAAACTTATAGGCTTTTTATATCCTCTTTATGATAATAGTCGCAAAGGCGGCGCTACGGTCATAAACCAAGGTCCTCTGATGAAGATTAGTTTTGGCAACCTGATCAGAAATGCTAACACCGGACGCGGCTTACTAGGGTATGTCAACGGCATTACTTTTGACCCGCTGTTAGAATACGGAATGTTCAACAGAAAGCCAGATAAAGATTCTTCAGCCTCCAAAAACATAGCCGGCGGAAACTCTCAAAATAACGAATATTATCCCAAGACTTTCCGCCTTAATTTTGAGTTCACTGTCCTGCACGAACACGAACTAGGGTACAAGAGAGCAGGCAGCGTCTACGTCTATAACGCGAAAGGAAAACACCACCGCGTTGATGAGCAAACCTTCCCATATTCAAGTCGCGCCGGTATTGATCGCCAGGCTAAGCACGACGACAAGGTCAGAGCCGCCGCAGCAAAGAAGAAAGCGGACGACGAAGCCCGAGCCGCCGCCGCCGCCCGCCCCGCCGCCACCACTACCACAGCGGTCAAAATACCAACACCCAAAACCAAGGCAACCATTAAAGCAACAAAGAAGGCTGCCGCAGCCAGGAGCAAAAGCAGGCAGGTTACCTCACCCAAACTCGCGCAGACACCCCCCCTCGCCAACCCCGACACCGCGCCCCCTATCGATCGCTCTCGCGAAGCGATGCGAGCCCGAGGCAAGGCAAGAAGGCTTGCGGGCAGGGAAAGGCGACGCAAAGCCCTGGCGCGCCAAGGCAAATAAAACGATCAATATGGACAACCTCTAATGACATACTCAAGATATAGCGGACGAAGAATCTTCAAGAATAACGACAGAAACTACAGAAATGTATTTTTTGAGAATAGGGGAATAAAAGAAACCTATCAATATTCTACTCCAAGATTTTCATATCCCTCAAACGAGTATATGAGTACTCTAACTAACGTGCCTCGGATTTGGACAGCAGTGGACAAGCTGTATAATATCTCCGACGAGTTTTACGACTCGCCAGACTATTGGTGGATCATCGCTTGGTATAACAAGAAGGCTTCAGAATCAGAGTTTGAAGTTGGCGAAGTATATTATGTTCCGCTTCCGCTTGACGACGTATTGGTGTTTTTCTAATGGCTGGTGACGCATATGAATTCTACCAACGCGAACGCGAAGCCGCAGCTTCGGCGGCTAGAGCGGCTGCTGCTGCCAAGCACCAGGCCGCCATGGCTAAACAACAAGCCCTCCAGTCGGGTACAAATGTAGAACTGACAGCCCAGGAGATACTTCTCAGGAACATGTTCAACCTCAATCAGTTGACAGGCGTACGATCATTCACCGACCCGTCCTTACATACTTTTGATGTAGCTGACAAAATACTTACTTATCGCCCGACGGTTTCTCTTTATGGCAACACCGGTCCCGAATCTCTCTTGGCTAACTTTTCTGACGGAGACATTTCCGCGTTCATTCACGCCACCCCTGCACAACTTTCGGTGCTCCAGCCGTTGCTACGATTCTACATCGTAAACAACCAGGGCGACCAAGAAGAAGTCTATTTTAGTGATCATGTTGATTTAGCTCAGGTCAAGAGGTTCGCAGCCGACCGCCGTGCAACAGGCAAAGCAGCAAGAAAAACAAGAAAAACAAAAGGCTCAGAAGTTGGCATAAAGTCATTTACATGGGATTATAACAACAAGCACGAAGGCGACAAGATTATCAGCGCCAAACTTGAACTATATTTCGGATCAATGTCCGAGTTGGTCAACGAGCATTACCTAAACTTCTTATTCACAAACGGAAGATCTTCCCGCGGGAAACTGCCTCCTATCGGCGCAGGTCCGTCATCCGCAACTAAGAGGAGGATTGAAGCGCTGGAGGAGATAATAAAGACCAGGAGAAAGCTTCTACTGCCGGGCGCACCCCTGACCCCTCCCGCACCTGCCCGCAATGATAAAAAGGAATTCCGCCAACTTAAGGTTGCAGTCGGATGGTCTATTCCGAAGGGCAACGAAGCCACCTTGAGCACTTTGTTTGACACCCCAAAGCAGCACAATAGTTTTCTCGCCGGGGTGGCGGCCACCCAAAAGGTCATTCTTTTAAGTTTAGTTAACTACGATGTGAACTTCACCCAAGAGGGTCCTGTCACTCTATCGCTCGCCTATGTCGGCTCTTCTGACCACCACATATCCTCCACCGAGGCGGATATACTAGGCGGTCCCGAATCAGGCAGCGATTATAGCTCCATGCAGGCGCTAATATCGCTAAAGGGGCTGGCCGAAGGCGACAAAAAGCAGATAAAACCTACGAACGTAGATCCCACCGGGTACCTAAGCCATCAGTTGGCAAACTTCACCATGGAAACCACTGGCGGAACGACCACTGTCCTGCGGGTCCCCGTCAATCTGGCTCGGCTCAAGATCGAAGCCGAATATCTGGCTGCAAAGCTAGAGTTGGAAACCTTTAAGACCGAGACCAACCCCGGCAAAAAAGAGTCCCAATCAATGAAGGACCTAAAGACATGGCTACAATCTGTAGACACTGCGTTTGAGCGAGCCCGGAAAGCAGTTCAGCATAGACGGTACTCAAGTCTTATGGAGAGGCTTCTTGGAGAAGAGAGCAAAAGGTTCAGTAAGGTTTTTGTGGTTCACGCTGCCGAAGGTCAAGCCGGAAAGATTACGCTAAGTACTGTCAACGCCAAAACCCGTGTAAAGGTGATAGACGAAACCCGACACCGCCTAGCAAAGCGTAACGCCAAGAAGACCAAATCAGCCAAAAAAGAAGAAATCGTCGAAGACGACCGACCAACTTTCATTCGTAGTGTTGATGGCGCGAAAGATACCAAGACCGGTGAAACAATGACTATTCCATTTCTTCGTTTCGGGGATATTGTATTGGCAGCCATGGAAAACGCAGACATACCAGAGGACATTGGGTTTATATTTGGAACATTCCTGCCAGGGAAGCTGGGAGTGAAGGAATATACAGTGGGCATGTCTGAAATACATGAGACAATCTACGACATACCCATCGCCCTCGAGTACCTATCTCAATTTGTATTTGACAGAGTCGTTGCTCGCGACCTAAACGAATATCCTTTCCGGGCATTTTTCGATGAACTTCTAACCGCGGTGACTCGCCTGCTGAACAGTATTACCGATTTTAAGATGAGGGTTTCGTTTGACTATACTCTTTACATGGGTCGCGAAAAGATTTACGGCGCAGACCCAGACAAGTTCACCGCCGGTGCCAACCCTCTCAACGACGAAGACGTTCCGTCGGTTGTAAAACCCAAACACCTCAAGGAGGTTGCCAAAAACTTGAAGAATACGATATATTCAATGGCAAAACCGATCAAGAGTTATTATCTTCTATATGCCAAGCAGATGGGTCCTCCTTCTGGCGGCAACCGCGCCAAAGATGAGAAAAACGGAATATATCATTATGTCTTGGGAGCAGACAGAGGCATTGCAAAGAACTTCAACTTCTCCAAAGATGACACACCGTTCTTTCAGGCAATGAACATTGAAGGCATGACCGCCACATCAAACTATCAAGCCCTCATCCAGCCCCAACAGATCAGCCTTGAGATGGTTGGCAACACAATCCACCGCAATGGTGATATGATCTACATTGACAGTCGCGCAGCACTGGGGACAATGGCGAACGAGATATTGACGCTCGGAGGCTATTACCGAGTTGTCAGGTCTTCAAATCATATCTCAAATCGCGGGTATACCACAACAATAGATGCCAAGCTGGAACAC
>Ga0080013_1002627_pt1 | contig 20741 bp, 31 predicted proteins | sample ETNvirenome_6_85_FD_69236 | JGI IMG/M metagenome (GOLD analysis project Ga0080013, IMG submission 69236) | Marine viral communities from the Pacific Ocean - ETNP_6_85 (SPADES assembly) (version 2) | ecosystem: Environmental > Aquatic > Marine > Oceanic | place: Pacific Ocean | collected 2013-06-19 | reverse complement strand
TACCACCTCCAATGCCACATCTAATACTATCAGCACCCCAATCAGCCAAATCATTGAATCCCTCCAAGGTGGCAACATTGCCAGCCATTAAGTGAACACTCTTACCATAAATATCCTTCAAAGATTTTAATGCACGCTCCATTAAAATGTGGTGGCCGTGTGCAACATCTAAGCAAAGTATATTTGCCTTACCAATATTAACCAATGCTTCGGCCCTTGTCAAATAATCACAAGTAACACCAATGGCTGCAGCAATATTTTTAACGCCGCGCTTATGGCAATGAAAAGCCATTTCGGCTTGCTTCATTAGAGGAAGATATCTGTGAACAACTCCAAGGGCGCCGATCGCTGACATGGCACAAGCCATCTCTGTTTCTGTTATAGTGTCCATGGGGCTGGAAATTATAGGCACATCTAATGTAATGTGCTTGTCTAAGCTTTGTTTTAAATCAACTTCTTGTCTAGATTCTATTGTTGAAAATTGTGGTATAAGCAACACATCATCAAACGCTAACGCTTCTTTCATTTATTCCTCGTTTGTTAAAACTTTTTTAAGATACTCATAAGTGTATCCGTCGTCTGGATATTCAATTTCATGAAAATTATTATTTTTATAAACAATAATTGTTGGCACCCCTTCCGAGGAGAACAAATCAGACAATTTTTCTTCTTCTTGTATATCTACTTTAATAAATTTATAGTCACCTGACAAGTCCTTTGCTAATTTTTCTGTAATTTTTTCTAATTCTACACAAAGATGACAAGCCTCACTATAGAATTTAATAACATGTGGTGTTGATTCGTTGTCCTTTAAAAAATTTTTAAAATATTCTTTTTTAACCTTCTTTATCATTTTTCATCTCCACGTTAGGATCCCCACCACTTTTTATTATGGCCATGGCGTGAGCAATTTCATGCCAGTTTTCACAATCTGGACATGTTAAATTAACTTCATCGTTGAAAACCACAACTTTCCAAGTTTCCGCGTGTTCTTTTGATTTTTTATCAAAAGTCTTTTTGCAAGCAAGACATTGATCTGGCATATTGTGAAATTGGCCTGCTTTCTTGGCCATTACTTTATTAAGTCTTTTAACTTCTTTTTGATTTTGACTTCTTTTTATTTTACGTTGAGCGCTTGACATAAAAAAATCCCCCTTATAACTATTACATTATAAGGGGGATTTAAAACTTTGTCAAGCTATTTTAATAGTTTTGTACGTTATTGCTAATAGCCGTATCCGAGGCGCTGATGTAAATAAATGCACCAGCATGTTGGGTGCTTACAGTGTCCACCGAACTTGACCAGAAAACTTTCAATCCAAGCCCATCTGCGCCGCGAATTGAACCCAGTTCGACCGTATGTGAGCCTGTCGCATAAGAACCACTGCCATTAAAATATACGGTGCCGGCAGATGAGGAAATGCCAATTCTATCATAAACAGTGCCCGGAGTACCACTGGATGCGGCGTATAAATTGCCGGCAATATAAAAGTTTAAATATGTAAGACTCATGCGGTTGGCACTGCCAGTCACGTCAATTCCAAAATGAATACTACCAGTACCGGTGTTTGCAGCTTGCTCATTAGCGGCATCATCAAAACTAGATGTAAGGTAATAATTTACATAATCTGATTGGGGGCCATCTGGAGTATAAATTATAAACGTTTGGCCAATGGTGGCACCAATCGCGTTCGTTCCAGAAATCACAGTTTCGGCACCGCGTATTCTCGGCAATGAATAATGAACAAGACCGAAGGCGGAATTTGCAAGGTCAGTTGTTTCGCCGTCATTCATGCTAGACGACCATGGTGCCTCCACCGCGGCGCCTGCATTACTAAAATTACCATCAGCATCTGAAATGGCGTCAGTCAATAAATCAGTTTCGCCGTTTGTAACAGTTGCTCCATATTTTCCAGAATCAGTATCACGGTCCCCTGATACGGCATAGGTAGAATACAGCGATATATCAACTAAATTGGCGTTTTTTGTTGCATTAGTTTCGTCGCCACTGGCAACCTGAGTTAAGCCGGCCGGCTCTAAAACTTTGCCGCCAATTAGCCGTCTTTTTACCTTTCTATTTCTTGGATTGCCCATTTAAATTATACTCCTTGGATTTAAGTCTATAGTAAATAGTAATAAAAAGTTAGTTATTCTTTTTTGGAAGCGAAGAACTTTTCTTTTTTGCCGGAAGCTTCTTGGCTGCAGCCTTGGGCTTGGCCCGGGCCTTGGTTGCCGCGGCGGGTTCCGGCTTTGGTTCCGGCTTTGGTTCCGGCTTTGGTTCCGGCTTTGGTTCCGGCTTTGGTTCTGCTTTGGGGGCGCCCGACTTTTCCATTTCAGCCAGCATTTCTGCTCGGCGGTCTACTCTGCTTTTTCTTACCATCCTTACTCTCCTTGGGTCTGATAAAATCCACTCTGCCATGGATGAATGTTTCCTAACGAAATCATGTACGTTCATGTAGTAAATAGTATCTAACCAAGCATTCTCCACGTCTTAGACAAACCATAAGAAGAAAAGCCCCACGTCTCATCATATTTCAATTTTGCCATGTAGGGCTTGTTTAAAAAGATAACATCTCTATATGGATCAACGCCCCAACATTTAATGCTTTCTTGAGTACATGTTTCATCAATCACCCTAATAATAAAGTAGTGTTTGCCATGTTTCGTCTTCTTCTTAATGATTTCTCTTGGAATAAACCAAGCAACTTTCAGAGCCGGGTCAAATTCTCCCAAAGGCGGAATTTTATGATCTTGCAATTTTTTAATTAGTTTCTTGTTTATCACCATATTAAATGGAAAGATGCCTGTCAACGAAACCAAATATTCGATTTTCTCTGTTATAGAAAAATCACCTTCGAGCTTATACAAATCAATGTTCTCTAACAAATTCTTTTCTTTCTTAGGTCGATCAACAGCAACGGCAGACCAGTAATGCTTTAGCCCAGCAAATCTATTGTCCATCAAACAATTAAGCGCCTGACTGCGAACTAACACATCCAGCGACCTCTTATTTAATTTAGAATAAACAATATTCTCATTAAACAAAAGCTCTTCGATATTATTAAAAGGACGATTGGCAATAATCTGTTCAACGGCTTTATCTCCCAAGCCCTTAATAGACGTGAGTGGTTGAATTAATGTCTTATTATCCTCTCCGATCTCCCATACCATGCCGGATTTATTAATGTCTGGCAACTCTACTCGATACCCAAGGCTTCGCACAATGTTAATAGCACGTTCTTTTTTACCTTCTGGCTCTTTGTCCAAGAAAGCGGCCAGCCACTCAGCGGGATAGTAATTAAGAAGATGGGCACACTGATAGCTAAGAATGCTATAGCTGACAGCGTGGGACTTATTAAAACCATATCCTGAGAAATACTCAAATGTTTTCCAAAGCTTTTCCGAATCTGCTTGGGAGATGCCTTTTTCAGTGCATCCTTCAATGAACTTCTTGTAGATTTTTTGTTTCTTTTCATAAGTCTTTCCTGTGGTTCCTTTCTTTGTTAAGAGTTTACGAAGCATATTGCCTTCGTCAAGCGTCAGATCCTTGCCCAGCTTGTGGGCCAACAATGCGATCTGTTCTTGGAAGATAAGAAACCCGTGAGTTTCCTTAGTAACTTCTTTAACAAGCGGATGCAAATATTCTACTGTTTTTGGATTTTTCTTAGCCTTTGCATAATGTACATGCACTTTAGCTGACAAAGGGCCCGGGCGATAAATTGATGTAACCGCCGAAATATCAATGATGCTTGTTGGCTTTGCCTTCTTGCAAAAAGTCTGGGCGCCACCCTCAGTGAATTGGAAGATGCCACCCCACTTGCCTTTATGGAAAATGTTTTTATATACCGTTTGGTTGTCCAAGTCTAGAACGTTTGGATCTAAGTTTTCATCGTACCACTTTTTAACATCCTCAAAACTAGGATCTTGTACGTCATGATGCCTGCGAAGAATATGCTTGATGCAATCTTCAACCATTCGCAATGATGCAAGTCCGAGTATATCAAACTTGATAAAGCCAAGAGGCTCAAGGTGTCTAACATTTTGTCCCTCACTCCAGGGGGTCTGCCGCACACCCCCACTGTTAATTAGCGGCATATGTTTGTTTAGTTCGTCAGCAATAACCACCCCGCCAGCGTGACGACTGACACTTCTAACCTGCCCATAGAGTCTATCAACGTGGGTAGCCACATGGGGGTATTTTTTAAGAAACTGTTTAAGACTTTCACTATACTCCTTTACTTCTTCAAATGTCGGGGAATATACTCCTGCCGTAATTCCATGAGCCTTCTTGGCAACCGGAGTTGCCTCTTTAATCATTACAGAAGTTACTTTGTTTGCTTCTGAAAAATCAATTCCGTAAAACTTAGATATGTCTTTAATTAAAGATCTAAGTTGCAACGTATTGAAATTAGAAATTGGAACAACTGTGTTTTCACCCCACTTCTTAATTAGTAGCTCTTTTAGTTCCATAGGATCGCTGACATCATAATCAATATCAGGATAGTCTTTAGTGTCTCTCCTAAGAAATCTACTAAACAAGAGCCCATACTTTATTGGATCAATCCCTGTGATGCCAAGTACATACGCAACAAGACTGCCAGCAGCAGAGCCGCGGCCAGCACCGACCAATTGAGTTTTCTTTGCTTCATCGCTTACCGCCTTCATGGTTAAAAAGTATTTTGAGAAGCCACGGTCTTTAATGACCTGTAGTTCGTCCTTTACTCGTTGAACGTATTCTCGTTCTCCACTAAATCCCCGCTCTTTGATTCCCCCGTCACATAGTCGATCAAGTTCTTGATCGGCGGTACTTCCGTCAGGCACCACAAAGTTAGGAAGGCGAACAGTATTATCAGGGTAGAAGCTATCAATACGTTCGTGAGCCACTCTATAAGTTTCTTCGATGCTCTCTCGTACCAAGTCGTCGTCATAATTTACCTCGCATTGTTTTGTATATTGTTTATAGGCTTCCCACATTTGGAAACCATTTTTTGGATATAATTCATATTTTAGCTCAGCCCGGGTTTCGGGCAAGCTGTTGTCTGCATAGTCGGGCTTAGACTTGCCAAGCCACCCTAGCTGTTTGTAGAGTTCTCTATCTTTGAAAGTATCTGGCGTAGGGTAGTGACTATCGGAGGTTGAAATGAGTTTGCAATTTGTTTTCCCAGCGGCTTCAATAATGTGCTTATTAATTTCATGTTGCTCGGGGATAGAGTTCCATTGAAGCTCACAGTAGAAACGATCTCCAAAGATAGATTGGAACCTTTCAATGGTATCAACCATCGTTTTTTGTACAGCTTCATGTCCTTCCTCCCTATTGTTCCAAAAGCATTTAGACAGAGGACCGCCCATGCACGCAGATGAAACAATCAAGCCCTCATTGTGTTCGGCCAACATTTCATAGTCCATGCGCGGATAGCGATAAAAGTTATCCGGATGGAACGACTTGGAAACCAATTGAAAAAGATTGTTCAGTCCCTTTTGGTTCTGCGCTAAGATTACCAAGTGCGCACGCCGGTTCAAGATATTCTTCTCCTGTTTCTTGGTTGCCTCTTCATCTTCAATTGACAAAGACATATCTTCTTTCTTCTTGTTCTTTTTGGCCTTACGGACCTCTTCGTACTCTTCTCTCCACTTTGAAACGCTATCAATAAAGTACGCTTCAATACCATAAATTGGCTTAAATTCTTTACCCTCTGCTTCCATTTTCATGGCGTGCAGAACTTGATGTGATAGCCCGTTCATATTACCATGGTCTGTCAACGCAAGTGCGTCACAGCCATTTTGATATGCAAACTCCATGTGATCCTCTGGGTATCCAAGCCCATCAAAAACACTAAAGCAGCTATGCCCGTGCAAGTTTACAAAAGATATATTTGATGTTTTACGTGTACTACTCACTCATTTCTCCTTCTAATTCAGTCATTTCTTCGTGACAGTGTTGTAGCTCTTGGTGTACTTCATGATAGTATTCATCATAAATCCACGCAAGAAGCCTTCGTTGATCGTCATTTAGCCAAATAAAGTTGGTTGGAAAGCCAGCATTCAAAAGTAATCCCAACGGAATTTTATTATATTCTGTTTCGTAATTCATTTAGTGGTCTCCTCTCCACCCCTCTTGGGGCCAAAGCGTATCTTCATTATACTCTATTTTTGCCTCTGTGACAAGCTCTTCTAGCGCTAAAAGACGCTCTCGTAACATATCAATTTCATTTAGAAGATCCATATTTTGTTTCTTTAAAATATTATTTTGATCTTCTAAGGCTTTTGGCTCAGTCATCAACATCTCCAAACCGTGGAAGCTGACCCGCTGGAATGAGAACATCGGGCCTCTTAAGGTAATTAGGTGACTTAAAGAAGTCAACATAGGTTTCCCAATCTTTTATTTCATAAAACCAATCAACTGGGAGCTTTCGATAAGTACTAAAATCGACCGGGTCGAAAACTTCATTTAAAGTAAAGCGGCGTCCTGAGTACTGTTCTTCTCGTGGCAGGCGCCTAAGCCAGTCTTTATTGTTCGGCGTATACTCGCCTATTTTTTTATATTGCATGGTCCCAGCTTTAAACACATGGTGTGTAATTTTTTTAACATCATCTTTATTAAAAGTAAAGCCAAGCTTTTTCCCTTGTAAGATGCTTGAAGTGTTCTGAGTAAACAGTACTTGTTTGTGAACGCTAATGTCGCGTCTATACTTAATAAGCTCTTTGGGGTTATAAAGCCCAAAGGGGAAAGCCGCATAAAATATGTTCGGCTCTGTATATTTAGATATTCTTCCAAATACCTTCATAGCATAAAGTGCCGCATTGATAATCCCCCAGCCATAACTATCACGGATGTACCTGTGCTTAGTCATTTGAGGAACTAAAAATATTGGAATTGGTTTTCTACCCTCTTTGGGGTACGTGTCGTATTTTCTATAATAATAAATGGGGTCGTGGATATAGTCTGGTACACGATCTTTGATCAATGGCAAAAAATCGTCATTAACTGTTATCCAAATGCTCTCGCAGCCGACAGCAGCGCATTCGTAAATGGCCTTGTCGAGCGCAGTAAAGTTGTCTCCGACCGGCATTAGGGAATCGTGCCATTGAAATCCAAATGAAACTCCCTCATTTTCCAATGATATGCATCCTGCCAATACGTTTTCATATCCTTTTTTAAGTTCAAACGATGACATATCTCTTTTTCAGTTCGCGTATCATAAATGACATTCTCTTCGTGGTAGCTAACAGCTTCAAATATTGGCATTGTTTGCCTAGCTACAAAAGTTAAATAAAAATAATCATTTAAAAAGGGTTCTAGTTTCTCCAGTGCTCTGTATCTACATGATACAACAGAAGTATCGAAATTGTCAAGAGCTTTTCGTTCTATAATAGATTCTACATGTAAAGTTCTAGTGGTCTCGATCCACATATTTTTAACGAATGGTTCGAGGCCCTTATACAAATCAAATTTGAGTTTTTCACCACGATACTTAAATGTATCAATTACTTTATAGCTCTTCGGTTTAAGCTGGCCGTGTAATATCTCTGGGTTGAAGACTCTTAAAGTTTTATATTTTATTCTTATTGAGCGTGATCGATTGGTGACCACTTTAAGTAAGTTGTCGTCTTCTCTTCTTATCGTTTGGATCTTATTACACAGGGGCAAAAGCCCCATGTATGATAAGTTAAACAATAAAATAGTTAATAGCCGCTCTTTGAAAACGACAGTAAGAATGGTGTTGTCGTGCAAACGAAGATCTTTATCTTCTACAAAAAAATGTCCCAAGGCTGGAAAGCTTTCAATGCAGTCGTGTTTGTGAGTTTCGGATGGCGTGTAAAGTAGTGGCCTCTTTTCAACAAATGCGTATAAAACGCCGGGCAAATTATTTGCTATAACAACTTCGTCATATTCGTAAACATGCCTTTTCACTTTCCCACTCTTCTTTCACTTGGTACTCCCAGAGAGAATTGAACTCTCGTTACCGGCTTGAAAGGCCGGCGTCCTAACCGCTAGACGATGGGAGCGGGGGAACATTTAGCCGTTTGTTCCACTAACGTCTTCGGGCACTGAAATAGTATCCACTCTAGTTGCCGTAGCATCATCGGGTGAATCTACTACGTCGGCAGCCGGCTTCTTGCCATAACAGACCTTCTTACAGTGTCCCGCCGAACCCTCACAGGCTGCATAACAAGCACCCTTCTTGCGCTCGTCGGAACAATACGCCTTACATGTGTCACCATCAATACCCTTCTTGGTACAAAGATCCTGACAATCCTTGGACACCTTGTCGGTATTGCTTACGTCAACAACAGCATCTCCAGTGTCACACACCGCCTCTTCCTTATCACCGCAACTAATTGCTAAAAACAAAAGTGCGACAAACATAAATGTAATAAAATTTTTCATTTTATTTTCCTCCTTATATAATTCAATTCTTTGATTAAACACCAATCAAGCCGTATACGTAGTTATCAAGAACTAGAGTGCTGCCAGTTACTTCAAACATCATACTCGTTTCTACAATAACTTCGTTCCCCACCTTGATGCCCTTGAGTTTGCTGTCTTCTGCGATATCAAGAACTGTAACGATCGAATATTTTTCGATCGAAGACTCATAACCTTCCGGCAAGATAAAAGAACTGTTTTTCTTTTCCTTTTTTTCCTGTGGTTTTTTGTGAACCACAAGATGTCTATTCAGTGGTTTGATTTTCATTATTCTCCCCGGCTGATTTTTATAGCCCGCTTATAAGCTTCCTTGCGGTTAATATATTCTACAAATTTTGTTGCACCGACAATAAGCACAAAGATACCGGCGGTGATCCATAGGACTTCCATTAGTTGCCCTCCTTCATTGTCTCAACAACACGGTCATAAAATGCGCCAAGCTGTTCAAAGTCAATATCGTTCTTCATCAAACGAAATGCTTTCTTTGCCAAACGAATTTCTTCCTTTGACAGCCAGCGGTTGTTTGTATAGTTGCGGGCAAGATCTCGTCGTTGCTCTTGGTACGGTCGAATGCAATCCTCGATTGCCGACAGTGATTTAATATATTCAGTAATATGATTTGCTTTAGTGGTCTCATCAGACATAATAGCCTCCTTTTGTACTATTAGTATACCAAATTTGGAGGAAATGTCAAATGATTTTTTGTTCTTTTAAGAGCTTATAAGTGTCTTCATAGCCGCCAATGAGCTTCTGACCATCGGCAGTCACCTCTACAATAATGGGAACTGTGGACCAATCATATTTATTTTTAATCGCGGTGATGTCTTCTTCGCTTTCCAACACAATAAGTTGGTGATTAATGCCATGGCGAATAAAAAGCCTTAAAACTTCTTTACAATAATGACAGTCGGCAGTTATATAAACGTGATAATTCATTTATCCTTTTAAAAGCCGCCTTTTATCTTTTTCTGCTTTTTCTTTTTTCTCGCGAAGTTCAGCCTCGTGCTTTAACTTTGCAAGATCAGGATACTTTGTTAGAACCTCGACAGAAGTAAGTTTTTCTTCTTCACAGATTTCTTCAATCAACTCTTCAATTTTCTTCATTGTTTCCCTCACTTTACATTATGAAATGGCTGAATGTCTGCGGCTTTGGTTCCAGTAACCTCTTTCGCAATATCAACCCCAATGTCGGGAACATATATTTTCCCTGCCGAACACCCACACCCACTAGGGAGGGGCGACGAGTTAAAAGGGTCGATGCCCACGTTCTCGCAATTGCACGGATCGCCGCAACTAGCTAATAGAAATAAAAATAGAAATAGTAATTCTCTCATATGTTATCGTCGCTTTCCTCTAAAGGGGCGTAATTTGTAATTAAAACCTCTCTGGCCTTCGTGACAGTTGTTCCTCTACCAGCAGTATACTTTGTATTATACTCGTAAATATTATAATTTTCATCAAAATTATTTTTCCAGAATCCATCTCCGATTTCCTTGTTGGATTCTGATATTAAAGCGCCACAATCTGACATGGCTTTAAGAAATGTAATTAGTCTCAATTGTTCTTTATCGTCAAAACCACCCTTATAGTCTACAATGCTGTCTCTGTAGGGAGGGTCAGCATACACGAAAGTGTCTTTAGAAATGTACTTGCTTGTGTCTTCAAAGTCCCCACACATAATGGTTGTACGCGAAAGGAAGTCGGCAAACTTACGCAGTGAGTCCGTTTCAAAGAACTTGGGCTTTTGTGTTAAAGTGCCCGGAGGCGTTGAATACTTCAGGTCCATCTTTTTATATGCTTTCCACATTCCGTTAAAGTTTGTTTTTAACATAAAGAGAAGTTCTGCTGCTAGTGTTACATCATCTATTTCATTGTATTGAAACGCATGACGATCTCTTAGCTCATAGTAAAACTTCTTTTTATCTAGATGTTCTGGGAAAGACAAAAACTTATCCACGACCTTTATGTATTCTGTTTCTAAAGGCTGATAACAACACTTTATCATTGTGTATAGTTCTATTAATTCCTCGTTAGAATCGTTTATAACAATTTCAGCCTTTGGATAGTTTTCAGCTATCCACATGCCAACAGAGCATGCACCGGTAAAGAGATCTACAAATCTGGTGAACTCTCTTTCTGGAAAGAAGTGTGGCGCATACTGCGCCCACATTCTATTTTTTCCACCTGTCCACTTAAAAGGTGGTTTGAAAACTGGTTTTCTCATTTTTCTCCTATATGGTCCGCGATGGAGGAGTTGAACCTCAGTGGGCACCGCCCGGCCAAGTTTAGCCGAAGGCTTATAAGACCCCCGCCGGGAACATCGCGGTATGTATATATTATACATCACTCGACGGCGGGAGTCAACTCTTATCCTTCCTTAAGAGTTTTAATTTCGTCTCTTAACTGATTAATAATCTTGCCATAACGCCTTTCAGCATCGTCCAACTTTGTTGTTTTTGCTTCAAGTTCGCTCTTTGCATTATCTATAACATATCTAAAAGCAATGTTTTTTGTGAATTCATAAATTAAAAATATAGTATTAATTGCTATAAGGCCCCAATAAAATTGTTCACTCATTTTCTTCCCCCTCCAATGAGGGAATATTGCCATCAACATCAAGGCTGATGCGCAACCCTTCTAAATTTCTTTCCAGAACATAAAGCTTTTTCTGTAAACTTTTGTTCTCCTTCTCAATTTGAGAAATTCGATAACTTGTTATTACGACGCGTTCGCTATTCTTTTCGTGTCTTACATATACAGCAACAGACATAGCAATTACTAGGCCGACCATCATAAGAAAAGCATTTTTACTTACATAATTCTTTAATTTATCAGTCATTGTTTAAGCCTCCAGTGGCTATCTTTTTTTCCTTTTGTTTTCGCGTTAATTTTTTAAATTTGTGTTCCGCTTTTTGAGCATTTGACCGAGATTGATATAATTCATAATAAACTAAATTAATCGGCCTTCTGGTCTTTGTGTACTTTGCGCCTTTATTGTTTGTGTTGTGCTCATTGAGGCGCCGCTTTAAATCGGTCGTTATCCCTGTATATAGCGTATCGTCGCTACATCGAACAACATAAAGATACCAGATCTTCATAGGGCCTTTAATCGCTCCAAACAGCATAAAGCACAGCAATAATTATCAGACTCGCAATTGCAACTTTTATTCCTAACATTATTTATCTCCTTCTTTTGGTAGGACCGGAGGGATTTGAACCCACAACCAACGGATTAAAAGTCCGCTGCGCTACCGTTGCGCCACAATCCTATAGTAAAATTATACCCTACTTATCGCTAGATATCGGCGTATCGCGGCGGCGTCGCGACGCAGGTCATCAAATGATCCTAACGTCATATGACCCGCATAACCAATCAAACTTAATGTTAGAATAAGAATTGCATATGCTAAAGTTTCATAACTGTGGAAGTATGCATAGGCAAAAGGAAGCCAAACAAGGGGAAAACATAAAAGTGTGCTGCAACATAATGCAAACATTGTAGAAATAAAACCAAGCAGCACCCCAATGCTTAACCCTATAATCTCTATTAGATTTTCCCATCGGGTATTTGGCGGAAACATCTCATCCCACTCTTCTCGTGCAATTTTCTTTAGTTTATCATTCATTCTTCGTTTTCCTTGGTACGAGCGGGGGGATTTGAACCCCCACGCCTCATGAGGCAACAGATTTTAAGTCTGGTGTGTCTACCGGTTCCACCACGCTCGCATGATACTATTATAGCAAATCGTGGGGCTGGTGTCAAGAGGGAAGTGTCTCGTCCGCGTTCTCTTCAATTGCGTCTTTATAGCTTAATTTTAACTTTTTAAGAAACTTTAAGTGCTGTTCTTCTGTTGGTGTTAATTTATTCAACTTGGAAAGTTGCTCGACTTCATCGCTTAATTGTTTGTGTCGCTCAATTAATTTTGTCAAAATCATTTATTTAATCCCATAAAAAGATGAGGCACCTGTAACCCCGTGCCTCCCTGCGGTCTGCTTGCGGCCTAGTGGAATTCACCTCCCGTTCGGCTTAAATTACAAGCACATTAGTAGCCCATCATATAGGCAACAAACATAACTGCACCGACAGAAAAGACAACTGCAGCCATGGCATCGATCATTTCTAGACTATTCCACATTCAAAGTCCCCATCGGTGTTTCAACGGCCACGTTCCAACCACCAAACAAATAAGGGGTGGCCCTGTCTGCGGCGAACAATTCGCCAAGTGTGATTTCCAACTCAGCCCTGACGTTGGTATAACCTCGCTTGTGGTCATAGTGTTTGGTGTCCACCTCAAGAAAGCCGGCTTCATGCCAATTTTCTGTAATCGTGGCCCTAACATATTCTTCAAATTCATATGAACCACGCTCATAATCATCCAAGTAGCCATCGTTGCGCAATTGTTCAATAACAGAGTTATTACTCAATTGCTTTTTAACTACTAAGCTCGCCAAGCATCCCGCGATGTTAGTTTTTTCTACAGTTTGTCCTTCATAATCATCGCCCGTATAATGAAAAACATCTTGGCCGTCCTCACTAGACACCACGACCTTGGTGTTGTTACTCAAGTTCATTTCCTTAAGTTTGTCAAATCTCGACATTTTTTTCTCCTTATAAATTTTTATTTCTTTTGTTTCTTCAAATATTCAACAATATCTAAAATATCTTTGCTGACTCGTGTTTTGAACGCCGCAATATCGTTTTCTAACGCCTTGTTTTGATCCGCCATTTGGCTCAAACGCGACGACAGTTTTCGAATCTGATCGCTCTGTGCACACATTTCTTGTTTTAATTTATAATCGCTCATAAAACCTCCATATAGTTTTTTAATTTTTGAAAACACTTAGTACCCCCAGCAGGATTAATCACACAACGGGCACCTTCGAATTGTGTGAAAAACTTATATCGTTTAAAGACATAATGTTCCAATCGGCGTGTGTTGCCTCTTTTAAAGAAACAACCATAATATAAGCATCGGAGGCAGCGCCGGCGAAGCTCTTTCTTTTTACCAATTTACATTTTACTTCATCTGTTTTTTTATTTTTAACCCAAATATGAAATGTTCTCATTTTTCCTCTCACAACTTTATCATAACAAATATCAATCAGTGTGTCAAGCTTTATATATTACAAATAAAAATATTTTTATAAAACTTCTTTACGATCGCAAACTTTCCCCGGATCCTAGCGTAAGGCCTGATAGCCCGTTCTGTAGCGTATGGTTTCGCGAGCGCCATTCCAGCCAGCACATTAAAATCTTCCTCAAAAGAGACCTGAGAATAATGATAATAAAAACCCAACTCTCTCGCCCTAGTACTCTTTTTCATTGGCTTATAGTCCGTCCAATGCGTGTAAGGGGCTCCATTATATTTCCCCCACAGTTCTTTGTCTGGGGGGTTTCGTTGGATTAATATACTAGAAAACTCATGATGGGCAAAGTAGACTAGCTCTTCCCACGCGGCCAGCACAATTGCTTTATGGCGCGCCGAATAGGTGCCCGATATTTCTGTTTGGCCTACATAAATTTTCCCCACTAAAAATATTTTATTAAGATTATCTTTTAAAACATGGGGATGATAACACTTTAAAAACTTTTCTACCATGGCCAGCATTAAGGGTTTGTGATAAAAAGCCGCATGGGTCATGCGCGTTTGATACGTGTTTACAGTTTTCTCGGCAAGTCGATCATCAAAAGAAATTTCTATACCATATTGCCTTTTAAGGCTCTCTGCTGTGGACGCATGTGCATCTATAGAAAATAATATTACTACTATAAACAACCAAGCCCTATACGATCTCACAAGCCCCTCCTGCACACGCCAACTCGCCTTGCAAGTCTGTATTGTCCTCATTTTCAACAATTTGAGCCAGATCAACATCTTTAAGAGACTGCACTAATACTTCGTATTTCTCTTTTGAACAATCTTCGAATGGGGCTTGAATATAAGTGCCGCCGTTATAGGGCAATACAGACAACCCATTGTATTTATCGTGGTTTTCCCACATCCACTCGCCAACATCATTCCACTCAGCATCTTTAATAGACACAGTGGCTGAAACGTTGTGTGTGTTTTGGCCCTTGCGATGTCCCGGCTTTACCCATTCAGCCGCTACTTTAGCAACCCTCTTAAGCAATTGCAAAGCCGATTCATGTCTTGTAATAGCTCCCTCCGGAGCTTTTTGAGGAACAGTTATAACTGCAGTGTCGTGAGGGCGGAAGTATTCATCTTCTACTAATTCTGGATGATTCAAATATAAATACCAATATATGGCTTCGTTTTTACCAACTCTTATTCTGCGAACATAATGATCGTTGTGCCACGCATGAATACCACTAGAAGTTCCCAAAGCTAAAGACGTAGTGCCGGCGGGCTTAACAGTTGTAGAGCGGGCGGCCGGCCTGATCCCTAAAAGTTTTGCCACTCTCTCATTTTCTTCTTTGACGACCTGAGCAGCCTTAGTCATATCAAGATCCAGAACTTTGCCAGATGCAATTCCCGTCATAGAAACGCCTATAAGCCCATCTTTTTCAGTAGTTCGGCGCCATATATCCCTAAGATAGTGAAAGTCTGTGTAACCGGCCTGTAGGGTGCCAATAAAAGCTGCAGCCTTAGCGCGGTTTTCCAGTTCTTCCTGCGTTTCTACATTGCTTACATTAACTTCTGTAAGGTTGCAGAACTGATAAGGTCGAAGAGCGATCTCACAGCACGGATTTGTGCCCCAATCTTTATCATTTGAAAAATAAAAGCCGGGCTCTCCTGCACCAGAAGCCTTTACGCGCTCCCAGAGGCCCTCAAAGAACTCTTTTGTAATTCTATGCCGTAGTAATACGACAGAATTGTTGGCACGTCCTCTTTGTGGGTTCTTTTCCCACCAGTTACCCGTTTTTGCAGCCAACATTTCGTCATCGTCAGCAGAGAAGAGGCTGATGAGAGCAGCACGGCGGATGCCGCCAGCAAGAACAGCATCAGCAATGTAGCAAATGATATCATGAACTTCAATAGACTCAAGTTTATCGCCCTCCTCTTTTTCGTCCAAAACACCTCTAACCTTAAGCAGGCACTCCTTTAGAGGCTGTGGTCCGGGCGCTTTTCCACCCGAAGTAACTAGTCTGGCGCCCTTGGGTCTAACGTCACTAAAGTCAAATCTTATGGTAGATCCACCATAAAAATAGCTTCTCACTAATACTTTTACCGCGTCGGCCCAGCCTTCAATGCTGTCTCCAACTAAAAACCTGCGAGATCTGTTGGGATTTGGCTTTCTAATTTCTGGCAATTTTTCAATATGATGCCGCTGAACGCTGTACCCAACGCCAGTTCCACCAAGAAGCAAAAACATGATTTCGCTAAACACGCGCCAATCATCAATGGGCGCAAAAGCGCAGTTATATATTCTTGAAGGGTTTATTTCAATTGGCTTTCCACCAAACTGCATTGATCTCATTGAAGGTAAAACCTTCTTGTCCATTACAAACTTATAAGCAGCATGAATTTCATCTTTTATATCTGGATGGTTTTTTAAGTGCATGCGCTTGTTTCGACTTACAAGCTCTCTCCACGTTTCACGTCTTTTCTTTTTTGGGAGGTATTTTGCATATTTCATATGCACTGTGATGTTAGACAAAATTTCATTTGCTAGTTCCATTATTGCTCCCCATTAATTTATCATATTTTTCGCGCAATAGTTCTCTTTGATCTTTCACGGGTTCATTTCTACTTTTAAGAGACGCCATTGAAGTTTTTTGTTGTGTTTGAATATAAACATTGCTTGTATCCATATCTACGGGGTATATTAAACCGTCCGGACCAAAACGATTCTTTGCTACAAAAAATCGGCCGGCGTTAGTTTCTTTATCCTCCGCTGTTCTTGAAAGGGTAAAAACGAAATCCGCAACGAAGCATTTTGAAAATGCTTCCGAAATGCTGTCTGCTGTAACTAACTCCGCGTTATAACCAGTGCGGTTTGTTTGGCTACATGTCCAGATAGGACATCCAGCCACTTTAGCTATTCCACGAAGCTCTTCATATATAGTTTCTAAGTCGTGTCGTTTCTCTTTAGCCACGCGTTTTGCCCTCAATAAATCAGCATAATCCAAAATAATTAAATCAATATTAACATCCCGATTTTTTAATTTTTCTAAATGACTCTGAATGGTCTGCGTCGTCGCGCTTTTAGTCGGATATTCTTTAACAATTAAAGAACCTTCAACATCGCGAATGGTTTCTAAAATCTCATCTTTGTGATCGTTTAGATCTGACAAGCCGATTCCAGTAATACAACTATCATACCTGCGTGCAATAATCGTGTCTGAGAGTTCCAAGGTATAATGTACAACACTGAGGCCGGCTTTAACAGCTTGGGCGCCTAAATGTACCATGATATGACTTTTGCCGGCGCCAGTTGCTGCAATGGCAACTCCAAGCTCTCCAGTTCCCAAGCCACCTTCAGTAATATCATCAATATGAGACCATCCGGTGGCAACAGGGTTTCTAGCTTTAATCAGAAACCTTTCTTCAAAATCTTTAAGATATTCATAGCCAAATTCTGTGGACTCCCCAAGCTTTAAAGCATCATTAATTAACATAGCGATTTCATCAAATGACGAATCTTGTAACAACTCAGCCGATTTAATAATCGCCTCTTTCAGTTTTTGTTTCCGGCAGAAATCTAATGAAGTGTCTTTAATAAAATCAATGCCATCAACTTCACGGTTGCCATGAATTCTTACTAAAAAATCCTTAACTTGTTTTTGTGTCACTTCATCATATTGGTCCATTTCGCTCATTACAACCGATGCCATCGTTTGAAGGGTTGGGTGAGTAGTATATTTTGTTTTATAGTCATACAAAAGGTCGGTAAAAACCTTAAGATAGTTGACTTCGAAAAAGTTTGTATCTAAAACCTCTCCGACTTGATCGGCGAAAACCCGATCAACCATTATTAATTTTGTTAGGTTTTCTTGGAATCTTGTTCCGAATTTAGAAAAGCTAACCGTGTCCGATTTAATCATCATGTATCAATCATACCCCTTTAAGGGCCTTTTGTCAATGTGATTCTATTAAAGAACGCGAAGAGGCCATCCCAGTTTAGTTCTGGAAAACCATCGGAAAGCATCATCTTACGGATTTCTGTTTTGCTGAAGGATTTCGGGTAGTTATTGATCACTTGTTTAATTTTGTCTCTGTTTTGCGGGGATACTAGCGGATTATAAAGTTGCATAATTTTATAATTCTCTTTAATAAGTCTTTCATTTTCAATGATTCGGTCATGAACTTTAAGTGGTTTTTCTTCGTGTAAACACGTGCTTACAAGATCTGCCGCTGTGTAGTCTTTCTCTTCACAAAGATATGGAAACCGTTTAGCCACCGTTGGCAAACCAGCACCGGGCACACCCGGCAGGTTATCACTTTTGTCACCAGCAATAGCTCTCGCTAAGGCAAAGTTTGTTGGGTGAATCCCATATTCTTCGATCAGCGTATTCTTATTATAAATTTTCTTTTGAATCGGGCGTAAAAGAATTGTTTCGTCGTCAAGCAACTGAAAGAAATCCTTATCGCTTGAAACGATAACCTTTTGCCATCCTTTGTATTCTTGGTTCGCCATAGAAATCAAATCATCTGCCTCAACATTATCAAAGATAAACTGCGCTATTGGCATATGGTTAATATACTCCACAAGGCGGATCTGTTGATCAACGCGGTTTTCCATTTCTTCCTCTTGCGTAAGCATGCTGTTGTTTCTATTAAGACGAACGGCTTTGCGCCCCGCTTTGTAGTTTTTATTCATTTGGCGTCGTCGTTGCGAACCGCCTGCGCCGTCCCAACAAATAACGACCTGATCGGGCTTAATCTCGCGAATAAGCTTTTGCAGGATTTTCAAAAACCCCTTGACGCCGCCAATGGGCTTACCATTGCTGCTCATACTCGGATCTACGACAAACGCTCTATAAAAATTATTTGTTCCGTCTAATATTAATACTCTTTTCATTTTTGTTTTTTTTACTCTTTTTGCAACACGGCCAAAGATAGCAGCCGCATTTATTACACTCTGTTGGCCCTTCAAGCTGAATCATAGCCTATGCTCTCCCATGGTGTCTTCGCCGGTTGTATAAACCACCTTTTTAACTCCAACAAATTTTAACACTTCTTCACACATCGGGCAAGGCTTGCTCATGCGATATTCGCCAAGTTTATTAACTCTAACGACAAAAACTGTCGCGCCCGCTGTCGTTGTGCGGCCTAGGCCCAATATTGCTCCGATTTCTGCGTGTGTGGTAGCGTCGCCGCAAGTATAGTTGTTTCTGAATCTGTTACCAAAACTTGTAAAATTTGGCTTATTAAAAGCCACGTTTACAACATTGCCACCTTTGATTAAAATAGCGCCGTGCTTAAGCCGACCATAAGTGCTATTTGTTGCTACTCGTCTAGCTAACTCAAGTGTGCGCTGCGTCTTTTTGCTCGTATTTTTGATAAGCATGATCTTAGTATAACAGGATCATGCTTCTGTTGCAAGGAAAACTATTTTCCTTGGCCGCGATATTTCTTTTTATATAACTTTGAGCGCTTATTGTGTGGGAATTTTGACCAACGGCCGTTACCCTGACTAGTCTTTTTATAAGACAAGCGATTACTTTTTACATTCTTTTTTGTTGCCATTATTCTTCTTTTTCCTCTCGTTCGGTCTGAAAAAATACAATTGTTCGCATTCCTTTGTATCTCATGGGAATTTTTTTTCTTACTTTTCTCGCATGCTCTTGAGGTATGTTGTGTATTTCTATGACTTTTCCGCCATCATCACTGCCGGATCTGTATTTGTATTCCTTGCTTAGTGGATATTCTTTCTTAAGTTCTTCAATGATGTCTTTTATTTTCATGGATATTGTTCAGGCTCTGTATTATCAACATCATAAAAGTCTGCTGCTTTGCCTTCACGCTTATCAAATTTAAGAACAATCTCTTGTTCCATTAATTCCACAACTCTATTGTAAAATTTTTCATCTTCAAGCTTTTCAGCCCAATTTTTACCCTGAAACTTTTCAGATGTTTTATCATCATAGTGTAATGTATACCATGCGCCGGCATTTGTTAAATACCCTGAAGACTTAATTGCCTCAAGCCAGCTTTCCTTGTCCATAATGTGGATATCTTCACCGCCCCAAAGAATCTTGAAGGAGCACTCTCTTCCTTGAGTCCCAAAGCGGCTTTTTTCGATCTTTGCCCTAACTTCGGTTCCAATGCGAAAGCCCTTATCATCATAGATAAAACTTGCCTTTCCTTTCCTCGCTGTGAGCCATACACGCAGCGAATAGGCGTAAGCCAAGGCCTTGCCCCCTGGAGTGAAATACGGCGTTGTCATGGCCTCTGAGGGCCTTCTAGTAATGTTTGTTTTTAGCTGGTTTAGGATCAACAACGTCGCCTTTTTATTGGCGATCGGCTGTACCAGCTTTGCCATACCCTTTGAAAGGATACGAGGCTTTACTGCCATCGTTGACAATGGGTTGAAGTCGCTCTCAATGTCACTAACTGAAGGTGTCATTGCCATACTGTCCCATATAAATAGCATTTTGCCGTCGCTATTCGCCAAAAGATTCTCAATTGTCTCCAAAACAAACTCAACCGACTGTGCTTGAATATATAAAAGATTCTCTAAATCACAGCCCGCATTTTCCAAAAAATACGGATCAATAGCACTTTCAGAGTCAAAGTAAATTACATCAATGCCCATCTTTTGAGCATTGGCGGCAACTTGTGCTGCCATGTAAGATTTGCCCGTTGCTTCTAAGCCAGCAATCTCGCTGATCTTGCTGACGGGGATACCGCCCCACTTGCCACGACGAACAATGCCGTCTAGCCACTTAGAGCCGGTTGGAATAAATTCGTTAACTTCAGTCGGATTTTCGTCCTTTAAAGAAAACGCAACATTTGCGCCTGCCGACTTGTTTACCAGCTTTTTCATATCGGCGATACTTAATCGCCCACTCGTTTTATTTGCTTTTGCCATAAGAACCTCTAAAAGTAAAGGGGGGACCGAAGTCCCCCCCACAAGCCTAGCTTGCTAGCAATTCGGTGAATGCCTTATCTACTGTATTTTCTGTGTTATACTTTTCAACATCTTCGTTGCCCTCGCCATCGGCAAGATATTCGTCAAGCATTTCCTTGACTTCTTGCGACGTCTTGCGAGGAAAGATTGTAGCAAAATCAATCTCAGTGTTAATAAACTCCTTCGCAAGCTCACGATCTTCAGTAAGAGCCGAAGAGCGCCGGCGCGGCTCAAGATCCGTGCTTGGGAACATTGCTCCCGACTTCTTACCATATCG
>Ga0080013_1002625_pt1 | contig 20744 bp, 22 predicted proteins | sample ETNvirenome_6_85_FD_69236 | JGI IMG/M metagenome (GOLD analysis project Ga0080013, IMG submission 69236) | Marine viral communities from the Pacific Ocean - ETNP_6_85 (SPADES assembly) (version 2) | ecosystem: Environmental > Aquatic > Marine > Oceanic | place: Pacific Ocean | collected 2013-06-19 | reverse complement strand
GGTTAAACTTTTCTTAACTAAATCTTCTACCATTGATTCGAATTTAGCTCTAGATAATGTACGTACTAAATGTTTTGGTCCACTCTGGTCCGCGGTAATATATGGTAAATTTATCTCTGTTGTTGTTGAGTTTGATAGTTCTACCTTTGCTTTCTCCGCTGATTCTCTCAATCTCTGTAATGCTGCGGCATCACTAGTTAAATCCATTCCGTGTTCAGATTTAAATTCCTTAACTAGCCAGTCAATAATTTTCTCATCAAAATTATCACCACCTAAATGTGTGTCACCATTAGTGGATTTTACCTCAAAAACACCATCACCTAATTCTAATATAGATATATCAAATGTACCACCGCCTAAGTCATAAACCGCTACCGTCATGTCTTTATTCTTCTTGTCCATACCGTACGCTAAAGCCGCTGCCGTTGGTTCATTAATTATCCTCAACACTTTTAACCCTGCGATTTCTCCCGCTTCCTTAGTTGCGTTTCTCTGTTCATCATTAAAGTATGCTGGTACTGTTATTACCGCTTCACTTACTTTTGTCCCTAGATAATCTTCTGCGGTTTTTTTAAGATTTTGTAAAACTACAGCAGAAATTTCTTGTGGGACATAGGATTTATCTCCAGTTTTAATGGTAATAACATCTTTAGCTCCTTTGGTTATGTCGTAAGGCATTTTTTTAGCTTCCTTACTAATCTCACTATATTTGCTACCTATAAATCTTTTTACGGAGTATATAGTATTTTTAGGGTTAGTTACACCTTGTCTTTTTGCTGGGTCACCAACCATACGGTCTCCTTCTTTATAGGATACCACAGAAGGGGTGGTTCTTTTACCTTCTGAATTAACAATTATTTCGGGAGACCCCGCTTCAACCACCGAAACACACGAATTTGTTGTTCCTAAATCAATTCCAATTACTTTTGTCATTTTTTAATTTATTTTTTTATTTTATTTGGTTATGAAATTACTTTCATTACTTTTATGTTACAATTACTATACCAAAGGTAGAAAATAACTGCTTAAATGTCAACCTGACAAAAGGGAATGACACTTTGTCAGGTATTGATTATTCTAAACAAATATAATAAATTTAAATAAAAAAAGATATGATAGATTTTAGTACAGATTCAGATATGGAAGAAGTAAGCGGGAGTGGTGAAAAACGTAACCCTGCAGTGCCAGAAAGTGGGACCCCTATATTAGATAACTTTTCTCGTGATTTAACTGCTTTAGCAGCTAGAGGTGAATTAGACCCAGTAATAGGTCGTGAAGAAGAAGTAAAAAGGATAGTCCAAATTTTAGCTAGACGTAAAAAAAATAACCCGGTGTTAATTGGGGACCCTGGAGCGGGTAAAACTTCAGTTGTAGAGATGTTAGCTACTATGATTCATCTTGGTAAATGTCCCAGAAAATTAATTAATAAAAGAATAGTATTATTAGAATTATCCTCATTAGTTGCTGGTACCAAATATAGGGGTCAATTCGAAGAACGTATGAAAGCAATAATAGATGAGTTACGTGATAATAAAAATGTAATTATTTTTATAGATGAGATTCACACTGTGGTTGGTACCGGTAATTCTTCTGGAAATTTAGATGCGGCTAACATATTTAAACCTCCATTATCAAGAGGAGAGGTACAGTGTATTGGTGCTACAACTTTGGATGAGTTTAGAGAAAAGATTGAACAGGATGGTGCGTTAGAGAGAAGGTTTCAAAAAGTTACAATTGACCCCCCAACCACTTTAGAGACTATAAAAATTCTAAAAAATATTAAATACGTCTATGAAGAACATCATAATGTAAAATATAGTGATGAAGTTATAGAGTTATGTGTTAATCTAGCAGATAGATATATTAGTGATAGAGCTTTTCCAGATAAAGCTATAGATGTGGTAGATGAGGTCGGTTCTATGGTTCAAATTGATGTCAAGACCCCTAAGTCTTTAGAAAAACTAAAAAACAAAATAGACTTACTTAAATTAGAAAAACTAGAGGTGGTAAAATCTCAGATGTATGAAAAAGCGGCAGATTTAAGAGATACTGAACGTAAATTAACCGATAAATTAATAAAATTAAATTCGGACTGGGAAAAAAAGCAGTCTTTAAATAAGGTTGATATCACATTAGAAAATGTAATGTCTGTAGTTTCTCAAATAACTAAGATACCACTAAGTAGAATGAATCGTAATGAAAAAAAGAATTTACTTAATTTAGATAAACAATTAAAAAAAGAGGTTATTGGTCAAGATGTTGCTATAGATACTATTGTTAAATCTATTCGTCGTAACTCTATAGGTATAAAAGAACTAGACAAACCAATTGGTTCGTTTATATGTTTAGGTCCTACTGGGGTTGGTAAGACTCATTTAGCTAAAAAATTAGCTCAATTACTTTTTGGTTCGGAAGAGTCTATGATAAGAGTAGATATGTCTGAATACCAAGAAAAACATTCGGTTTCTAGACTAATTGGTTCCCCTCCTGGGTACGTTGGTTATAATGAAGGTGGTCAATTTACAGAAAAAGTGAGGCAAAACCCATATTCTTTAATTTTATTCGATGAAATAGAAAAAGGCCATAGAGATATTTTTAATATTCTTTTACAAATTTTAGATGATGGGTATGTAACAGACGCTGCAGGTAGAAAAATTAATTTTAAAAATACTTTAATTATGATGACTTCTAATATCGGTGTTAAAAAATCACAAGATTTTAGTAAGGGGTTAGGTTTTACCACTAAAGCTTCTCAACAAACTGACAAAGAGAGAATTAGAACTATTATATCTAAATCACTTAAAAATACTTTTAATCCCGAGTTTTTAAATCGGTTAGATGATATTCTTATCTTTGAATCATTAGGTAAGGATAGTATAAAAAAGATAGTTAAGATTGAATTGTCATTTTTAACTGCACGATTATTAGAAAAAAATTACACTATTAAGTTTGGGTCTAGTATTGTTGAACATATTTGTAATGTTGGTCATGATGTTAACTTTGGTGCTAGGCCATTAAAAAGAGCTATACAATCGGAAGTGGAAGACTATATTTCATCACAAATATTAAAAGATGAGATTAGGGAGGGTCACACATATGTTTTAAGTTATTCTAAAAAATCTAATAAGTTTAAAGTTGTCGACAAAGGTTAGTAATATGATATTTATAGGGCATGAAATTAATAATAACCAAAAAACAATCTAAAAGATTAATTAAAGAAGCGTTAGGGGTGCCTAAATCCGTTGAGTTTTGGGTTGACACTTTTTCTTCTGTAGTTAATGATGGGTTATTAATGTTACTGTCTTCTGATAATAAAGAAGTATTTTTTAATGGTAATGATATCCAAGAAAAAGCAATTTCTTTAGGTTGGAATAGTATGAATGACAAATTTTTGGATTTCCCTCTAGCTGAACCAGAATTAAATCTAAAATTAGTTGTGGTTCCGGATGAAAATATAGAAATCGGTGATGATTATATTGACTCTGCTTCTTTTGATACTTCTGAAATTGACTTGGTGGACGCAACGTTTGATGATGGAAAAACTTTACCTTTGCTGGTGGGGGGGACCATTAACATGCGAATAAATATTCCTGAATCTTCATATGAAAATGGTAGTTTTGTAGAACTTTATAGTTCTGAAATAAAGCCATATGCAGAATCTATCTTCTTTCATGAATTGACACATGTTTATGAATTTTATAAAAGAATATTAAGTAATACAGCTCAACCTAATTTTGAACAGCTTACCAATCTAACCCAAATGTTCAACAAGCTGGGAGCTATAGATGAGTGGGACGAGTTAATGTTTATGATTTATCTTCATTTGTCTTTTGAACTTAACGCGAGAATTTCTGAGGTTTATGGGCTCTTAAGAAATAAAAATATCACCTCTAAAGAAGACTTTATAGAGTTCTTAAAAACATCTAGAGCTTTCTCTTACGCTAAAAGACTTAATAATTTTAGTGCTGAGAAATTTATAGAAGATTTAGACATTCCACAAGAAACAATAGACAGGATTAGAGAATATGATGGTAAAAAAACCTCAATAGAAGAAATTAAAGATGTTGTATTAAGTCAACTTATACAAAATTGGTCTATAACCTATGAGGATTTTCTAAAGGATTTTTCTGCTGATGAAAATATTAAAATACCATCTCTTTCACCTAAAACAACTTCAACCCCTTTAAACTTCCTAAAATTCTGGGAAAAACGTTTTAATAAAGCGGGACACGATTCTTTAAGAAAAATTTCACGGTTATATTCCACAATATAATATTTTTTTTATATCTTTGTACCATAAATTAAAAACTATTAATTATGGAGGGATACATTTATTTAGGGGAACATTATGACGTATTAAATAGAGAAATCGGTATATCCGACAAAAAGATTGGTTTATCTATAAACCCCATAGGTCGTGAACAATCTTTAACAAAAACCAAATCGCCCATTAGATACAGAATTGTTGCTGTTTATAAGGTAGATAATATGAGAAGAGTAGAAAAAATGTTACATAGTATCTTGGATAGTCGTAGGGTTTTTGGTGAGTGGTTTAAAGATGACGATGATACTTTAGAAGGTGACTTTATTAATTTTATGAATGCATATGGTGCAGAAGTTTACAATATGCAAGAAATTAAAGAAGAAAATATTTTATTAAAAGAAGATACTAGATTATTAGAAGTTGTTAAAAAGTACGGAGCTCCACTTAATTTAGTTAGGAAATATCTAGGAATAGAATATGATGTTTTGTTAGATAATAATGGTATTCTACATTTTAATGGTGATATCTTTGATACTCCTAATAAACTTTACAACAACGGTATTGTCTTTTACGTTAAAAAGAAACGAGGTGGGAGTGGTACGAACAACTTATCTCAATTTAAAATCAAAGAAACCGGCGAAAGATTAGTAGATTAACTTGGTAGTGTCAATTATTTTTCTTATCTTTGTAGTATGAATTTAGAAAAAACACGAAATATGGCACTTAAACTTATGAGACAGCACGGTCTTATTAGTTATACTTTTAAATGGGATAGAGCTGTAAGAAGATTTGGTTCTTGTAATGGTATAACTAAAACTATTTCACTTTCTCGACCTTTAACTTTACATGAAACTAATGAGTGTAGGGTTAAAAATACTATATTACATGAAATAGCACACGCTTTAGACCATAAACAACGTGGTTATTCTAATCACGATGCTAATTGGAAAAGAATTGCTCGCTCTATTGGGTGTAGTGGTGAAAGATGTAGTAGTAGTGCAGGTGTAGATAAATCTAAAATATTAAAGTGGGTGGCTACTTGTCCTAGTTGTGAAAGAAAAGTTTACTACGCGAGACAAAAATCAAAAGATATAGCTTGTGGGAAATGTTGTAAAAAACATAATAATAACAAGTATGCCTCAGAGTATAAATTTAATTGGCAATTAAATAGAAATGTCGTAAAATATATATAATGGAAAAATTACAATATAAAATAAAAAACGGACCAAGGGTAGAAGCTCTCAATCAATTTGAGTTGTCCGATGGTACAATAGTCGCAATCTTTCAAGGTTTTAGGGGAGAAAATCCTGACTTAGATTTTATTGTGAAATATAAAGAACCTGGGAAAAGATTAAGAACTCCGTCACATACTCATTGGATTGTTGATTTAATAGTTAAGGGTGAAATTAATAGACTTAGTACATTAGATTTAGTTAAAGAACTAATAGAGGTTTATGATGCTATTAACCCATTTCAGACTGTAGAAGAAAGGGATAATTATGAATTAGTATACGCTAATGAGATAGCTAGAGATTTTTCATGGTTAGATGGAACCGGTTCTTTATCATTAGAATTAATAGGTACTTTAGTAGAATTATTCTCTAAATGTGAAAAACAAACGACAGGTGCATTTATGTTTAAAAGTATGTTAACCTTATCAAAAGATTACCTGGAAGGGAAAAAAGATTATTATCAAATAATAGGAACCTCAAAAAGAGTTTAAAATGAAAGAAAAGTTAAAAGAATTGTTATCGATACCAACTAAGACTTGGGAAGAAGAAAGATTAATAAATTATCTTATAGACCATTTCGAAGAAAAGGGTTATGAGTACGAAAAAGATGATATAGGCAATCTTTATGTTACAAAAGGTATTTCTGATTACTATCCTTTAGTTCTTGCACACACCGATAGTGTACATGAAATTAAAGAAATGGTAGTTAAGGAAGAATACCTTCCTAATGCACAAGGTGAGGAAAAGTTATCACTTAAAGCTTATACAAAAGAAGGTAACCTACCTACTGGTATTGGTGGTGATGACAAAGCTGGTGTTTTTATTTGTCTTCAGTTATTGGAAAGATTTGATGTTGTTAAGGGATTCTTTCCTGTAGCAGAAGAAACTGGATGTCATGGTAGTAGAAAAGCTAAGGAGGGGTTCTTTATGGATGTTGGTTACGCGATTCAATTTGACTCAACAGAAAATGATACTATGTCACTATCACTTATGGGTGTGCAGTTATTTGAGGAGAACTCGGAGTTTTTTAACAAAACTAAAAATATAATTGTGGAACATGGTTTTACTGAGTGGAGACATCACCCTTATACCGATACTATGATTCTTAAAGAAAGATTTGATTTTGCGTGTTTAAACTTTGCTGCGGGATACTACAATTACCACACGTCTAATGAATATGTTGTTGTGGAGGACGTAAAAAATTCTATAAAGTTAGGTGAAAGTGTGATAAAAAAATTAGGGAATTCTTTTTATGAATTTAAGCCGGTTCAGAAAGAGTCTGACTTTTGGTTCGATTAGTATTGGTCCTCACCTCTATCATATTCACCTGTAGGGGTAACATCGAAAAAGTGTCTTGAGCTTTTTCCTTTATCAATTCTGTCTTGTGAGTTTTGTTGTACCACTAGACCATCTTTTTCTTCTGATTTAACCACACCATGTAACCAATCAACAAAAGGACCATAAAGAAACATACTACTATCACCAAATAATTGTTTATAATCTTTAAAGTCTGAGTCTCTCGTTTCATCTGGGTATAAACCTAGTTTAGTAACATCATCCACAATTACGTTAACAATAGGTGTTAACCAAGTAGTGACAAAATTAAGACCTTTAGCTGCCATTAACCTTTTTATTACCAAGTCTTTCCAATTTTTATCTAAATAATTTAAAAGATAAAAGTCCATTTTTTTCTGGTCCATACCTTCAGTTAATTTTTCTTTTTTTAAAACATCCTCTAAAAGTGTAAGGGTATTAGGGTTCCAATCACCATCTTTATTTACAAAATGTAAAACGGTAGCTATTTTACCATCCACCTCTAAAATATCTGAAATATTATTAATTTCTGTTAATGTATCAGATTTTGAATTTTTAACTATAGTGTTAACTCTATTTAATAAATTTTCTATATTATTCATTTATTTTTTATTATAAATATTTTGATTATTAGAATAAGATACTTATATTTGTAGAGAATTAAATAATAATAATATGCCAAAATCAAGAAATAGAAAAAATCATAAGAAAAAGGTAGCTGCTCGTAAAGTTAGGGTAGAGGCTCAACAAAAGCAAATGATAAAGCAATTAGAGGAGATGAAAAATAAATATTCTGAAGTACAGAAGAAACAAGAATCTGACTCTTCGGGTGAGGTTCCTTTTACTTTAGATGGTAAATAATATGGGGGTGACTGGAATTGATTGGCATCAGTCGATTAGTGTCAGCACGTCAAGCCTGAATTAAGCTTGTAAAACTGATTCATTTTTTTAACTGGCAAAACAATTGCTAAGTTGGCGACTCTAGGACTTGTCCGTGAGGAGTCAACAGTGGCTGTAGCGTAACTAAGTTATGATATAGCTCCACTCCTTCTAAAGAATTTAAGATTTGTGTCTTTAGTTTTTGGGGTGCCGAACAAACAAATCGAACCCATGAGGTTGGTACATGGTTAAACTACCTTCGACGGACCCCTGAAATCTTGTTTATTCTAATAGGTGGGTCTTATAAAGAATAAACTAAACGTGTAGGATAGACGTTAGTAGAAGATGAACAAGACGTGGGTTCGAAACCCACCACCTCCACCAAAAAGAAAAGGACCGTTAGGTCCTTTTTTATTTCAATATTTTCTCTAAACCAATAGGTTTGTTTTCTAGTATTTTACCTAAACCTATCAGGTACTCTAATTGTAGTTTACCATCTTGGTCAACCCTCAGGTCATCTTCTATTCCATTTCTTTCTAAGGTGTCATCTATAAACTTATTAAATCTATCAATATCACTACTAACTACTCTATGGATTTTTCCTTCTTCTATATCTAGTTCATCGTACATTAATTGTTTTAATCTTATTTGTAATATTTTACCACTTTCATGTGCTTTTAAACCATCAAAATCATCTATACAATTAACACCGTCTTCTTGCTTTATTCTAAACTCACCAAGTGGTTTACTGGTTGTATTACCTTCATATATTGTCACGTCTTGTGGAATTGCTTTTTTATTTATACAATGTTGACTTAAAATTATTAGTAATGCATTGTCTAGGTCGTTCCTCATCGGGTTTTCATAAAATTCATTGTTGTAGAATCCAGGAGCGTTACTTATCGGAGCAAACCCACCTTCTATTCTCATTTCTCTTAATTTTTCTCTAATTCTTACTATCATATTTTTTGATTTGTAAGTTATTACGTAAGAATCAGCGTCCAAAGTTTTACCTGGACCTAAAAACTTATATGTGTTTTCCAGTGTAATAGTTTCTTCATATGTACATCCTGTATGGACGTAAGTTATTCCATCGATTTCAGTTCTATTAGACACATTATCAAAATCGTCATCACTTAACTCACTAGGGCATTCATTACCCGGTTGGTTGCACCAATACAGTGAACTTGAGCTATCAAAACACCCAAAAATTTTAGTTACGTCAGTACCACCACCTTCGTCATCATCACTCTCTTCCTCTTCATCCTCTTTATATTTTACTTTAAATTTCAAACATATTTTTTTCCAGTAGTCAGCAGCTTTCGTTGGGTCATTGGAATTTCTCCTCTCTATATATACTACTAGGGTCCTTAGCATGTAACAGATATATTTTAATCTTTGTAATTCAGGACCAGTAAGTTCCTCGTATCTGTCTTGTTCATCTTGGTCCATTGACTTGAATGGTTCGTCTGTTTTATCTACGTCATAAAATATGTCATTCTTAATAAGTTCGTCTAATTCATCTTCTAGATTTTTCCATACATCATTCCTTTTATAAAATATCTCATCGAAAGCTAAACCATCTGACTGTGTTCCACCGTCACCGTCCCCAAGAGGCCATGTTACCCCCTCCTCAATTCTATCTTTACATGTAGCACAATTTCTACTTTCTTCTGTGGTAATCTGATACTGTGTTAGTACCTGTTGTACTTCCTCTTTTTGTTTTTGCTTTTCAAGCCAATCTAAAAAATCTTGTCTTCTATTTTGTTCAAGAATTATATGTAAACCTTTATTATTCATTATCTTCCTCTTCTTAATACGCAACCTGTTCCGGTTGGATTCATTGTCTCATTAAATATCTCTTCTAATGTATCAAACCCAGTGTCTAGTTTACATAATGCGTTTAATTTTTCTTGGTCATCATAACCCTTAGCTTCCAAAGCAACACCCATAGATACAGAAACTAATTCATCACCTAGATTACACCCACCATCATTACAATTACACTCATTATTATTATCATCCTTACAGTTAGCACCACATTTAGCGAGTTTAATTTGTTTCACCATCTGTTGCCCCTCAACATCCACTTCAAATGATATCATAGATGGATAAGTTAAAAATAATTTTTCGTTTTCTTCAACAACTTCCTTCCACGTATCAAAATTTAAATCTCCTTGGCCTGGGTCTAAATAAGGTAGTTTCATTATTTCAGTTTTTGCCATCTCAAAATTCATTCCACCCCAAATCTCTCTCCAATAATCAAGATTTTTCATATCATCTATAAGGGACGCGTCAAAGTTTGTTTCGTAGTAATCAGAAATTTGTGATAGTTTCATAATATCCATCCCATCTTCAAATAATACACTTTTAACTTTATCATCATCAGCCGTAAAAGCTCCTGTATATTCTCTAAATATCTTAGTTAGTGAAGGTACATATCCCCATAACACTAGTGGGTGGTCTTCAAAAGAATCTATATTTAAAGACCTATATAAAGTTTCTGCGGCAGCTTTAACGGTGTCCTCATTTTGTATTGTCCATTTTTCTAAAAATCTGGTATTAAACTCTACGGGACCACATGTAGTTCTAGTTCCATCGGCATCAGATTTATCTCCAACAACATTGGCGTACAAATCTCCAGTTAATGCATCTTTAACCTTGTTGTCACCAACACAATATTGTGTAAATAGGTCAATCACGTCATCAAACATCTTTTTCGGGTCCCAGTTTGTGACATCAAAGGACCAATCTCTAACTGTTTTATAACCACCTACCATTACCCACATAAGGATTACAGCAGCTGCAATGCTGTTTCCTTTCACACTAACTAAAGGTAGTTTTACCAATTTCCTTATACTAGCGTACATACTTTTTAATATTTGTGCTCCCATTACATAATCAAAGAAACTACCCATAACCACATCACTCATAAGGGTTCTCCATTTACTGGTGGTTAACCCAAATCTGAATTTGTCTATTGCTTGAAGTGGTTTCCAAGCCTGGAAAACAAAATCAAGCCATTCACCAATAAGAACTCCTTCCTTGCTTAACAGGTTGTCTATATCATCTAGTAATTTAGAGCCTTTTGCTAATCCTAGTACCTCTTCTACAGCGTCATTTAAGTCGCTGAGCTTACCCATGGAGCGGTATAATTTAGTATATTTATAAAATTTATCATTAGCTATTAGTCCATCTGTAATAACTTTTGCAAACCCGGGTGTGTTCGACATCAATGCTATAAGAGCTTTTCTAAGTTCGGGTGTCATTCCTGTAGTTCCTCTCATAAAACCTTTTAGTGCTATTAAGAACTCGTCTATTGATTTAAATGTTCCCCCAGCACTCTTTAACGCTGCTTGAACTTCAGCCGCGGAGTGTCTTAGGAAAGGTGGCATCTTATAGTACATACCACTAGCCTTTTTCAATTCTTCAAATGCTTCAGTCGTAATCTCTACCCACTCATCATTTACGAGGTGGTAGTGTTTAAACTCCTCATAATATCTACTACCATCTAATATACCTTCAATGTCTGTCTTATAGACAACCTCTGCTTCATCCGGTGTTAGTAGTTTACCGGTTTGTGCGTCAAATAATTCCGGAACAGAGTGAAGGACTTGTGCATTTGAAATTACATCGTTCCAACTGTTATCAGTCTTCGCTATACTTCTTAACACGTCAAAATTATCTGTAATGTTTTTCGTTACTAGATTGAAGTCGTCAAGCTTTAGTTTTTTAAACATATTTCTCAATCCATCTGGTGTGAAAATCTCGCCTACTACGTCACCCACTACCTTTCTTACTTTGGGGTCAACCCCCTCAGTTAATAATTGTGATTCATTCCCAATTATTATTTCGTTAATTCTATCTAACTCTTCATTTAAAGTTCTCTTTATCCTATAGCCCATATTTTATTATTTTTTGTTTTTTTCTTTGTTCTATCTCTGGTATTTTATGTTTGAACACTTTATCTGTGTCTTTAATTAAATCCCATAACTGCACCACAGCTTCACGGTGGTTGCTATTTACATCCACTAATAAACGGTCCAGGGCATCAGCACCTTCTTGTTCACCACCTAATTCTATTATCCAATATTCTAGTATATCTTCATCATCTGTATAACTTTCTATTAACCCTCTGAATAGACCTACCGCTTGGGTGTCTAGTATCTTGGTTGAAGCCTCTGCTGTAGCATTTAAATCTGCCAACGTAACTTCACCATCTTCACCACTACCCTGAAGATTCTCTATTTTTATTATTATATTGTCACCATCCTTCTCAACTGTTACATCTCCGTCAATAACATTATTTAACTCCGTCTCTAATGATACCAACTGTTCACCAGAAACGTTTACATATATTAATGCAAATAAGGTACACATTGTTTCTGTTTGGACTCTTTCTAGGTCTAAATTAATTTCTATCTTATTTAGTCCTGCAATTACGGCCCCTGCTGGGTATAGTGGAGCTAATTGTCCTAACATCATCAAGTCTCTACCTGTAATGTCAACTTCAAAATCAAAACATCTTACACTATTGACGATACTCATAGCAGCTAAATTAAGACCTATCAGTTTCATCGGTAGGCTTAAACTAAATCTTGCTTTACCAACCAATGTTCTAAACGCACTTCTATTAGCGAAAAGTATATTAGCCATTTCAGTAATTGATTTATCAAATTTCGCGAAACTAATCCCCTTCATGGATGTTTTAAAACCTTTATTCAGTTGTTGGAGTAGATAAAATTCTGCTGGGTCCATAGTTGTGAATCTTTTTAAGAAGTCTACAGCTTCTTTGGTGTTTTGGTCTAATATTTTAGCTAGGTCATCTGCGTTTTCACTTAAAGCTTTGTATAAGGCCTTCCCACTCTTACCGTATTTAGGTATTAGTGCTGCTTTACCATTCTTTAGACCAAATTCTACCATTTCACCCAATTTCTTGTCACTAATCTTAACTACCTTTAGGTACTTTGACATTTTTACAATTTTAAAGAAGGGTATAACTTCTAATGTAACACCCATAATACCCCAACCCCATTCTCCTTGCCACATATCGAATATTCCACTCGCGACACCCATACCTGCAGATAAGTAAACCAGTCCAGCAGCTACAGGTGCTAGAGTTCCTGCACTTACCACTGTCATTACTACCGCGACAACTAGTATAGCGATAGAAAGCATATCCCACCAAAACTGTACATCATTCTGTTGTTCTAAAGTGGTTTGCTTTTGTAACTCACTCTTATTTCGGTTTAACCACACTTCTTGGTCTGCTTCCGACATTTCATCCCAATTATCTGGTTTTTCTTTATTAAAAGCAAATATATCACCATATTTTTCTCTTAGTTGTGCTTCTGCGTTTGTCAAAGAGTCTTCACCCACACCAAAACCACAATCAGTTTGTAACAACATAGCGGCAAAATTTTTCATCTCTTTAAAATATCGTAGGTGTAGTTCATTAGAAAGTGGAACTTCTGTTTCTGGATTTAATTTATCACCCACCATATATCTCCATTTTCCTGTTTTATAGTCTGACTCCTGCTGGGTGATTTTCTTATCTATAAATCGTGAAACTAGTGTTAATAAGTCATAATCATTATACCCTTCTAACTTTTCAGTTATTGTTGAACCCGCAAAAAAGTAGTCTGGTCCTTTTGAGGAATTAAACCCTAGATTTTCACCGGTTTTATTTGACCATGCCTGTTGTAGATGCATTAATACTTTGTCTTTTACTTCTTCTGGTGTTTTTATGTCACCTACTATATATTTTTTACAAAAATATTTGGTGTTCATTTTAGCGGACTCACCATATCCAAATAATGAAGGGACAACCACTTGTGCTGTACTAACCTCATAACCGCTAGCCTCATGAGTTCCGTCTAAAGCTAGTCCAGTTTCACAATCAGTTCGTTTACCTGTTTGTCGGTTCGCACAAATTTGTATTTCTGGTAGATTGAAGTGTTTTGTGTCTGATGGTACAAATTCATAGACCTGTTCTCCTTGAGAAAGGGCTAGATTTCTGTTAAGTTCGTTTTTTATTTTTACTGGGTACAAAAAACCGTGTAAGAAATCTTGTACACTAGATGGTAAACTCACAAAATATGAGTGAGCAATAACAGAAAATGGCTCTATTGGTACAGGTAGGTTTTTTAGAGTGTTTCTAGTCGACGCTGGTAAATTATTCCACGCATTTAACGCGTCTTGTTTTGTACCCGTATAACTAGCAACTGGACCATCCATCTTAAATTTAAGGTAGGTTACATTTTGTTCATTAATAAGTCTATTAACGTACATCTCTGTAATAGTTTCTGTTATAAAACTAACTAACTCATTATGTTTAAATCTTATTTTTTTCTTTTTCATCTTAATATAATGGATTTGATTTACCTCTTGATGGTTGGTAGGAGTCTTCCCATTTAGTATTTGCTATTTGATTGGCAATACCTCTAGCTATGCCAGAATCCCAGACACCCATTGACGCGGTACCTGCACCAGCAGCGTCATCTGATTCACCAGTACCCCCACCATCATCTTGTTCTCCTAATTCATAGTTTAATTGCATCTCATAGTCATATTCTGGGTCCATATAACTATCTTCAGGACCATCACTTGTAAAATTATAACCCTCTTTTTCTTTAGAGTAGTTTGTTGGTGCCTCTTCAAATCCTTCGTCTTCTAATTCTGGTTGTGAACCCAAAGCACCTTTGCTTTTAAATGTATAACTTGACGCGTCATCAGTATCGGGGTAGCCTGACTGAATGCTATCCATAGTATCCTCTTCTATATTTTTAGAAGTGTCTTCTATAATAGATTCTGGTTGAGTACCGAACATTAGCTCTTTTACTCTAGATATTTCTTCCTTAATTGATTTACGCATAATATTAATATATTAATAAATATACCATAAAAGTCATTATACTACAGCTTTTCTTCTAAAATTGTTGGGTTGTCTTCGATATAGCTATTCAAACTTTCTTGGAGTTCTAATAAATCTATCTTTTGGTGTGTGGTTGTTAAGGTATCTTCTTCATAATTTTGCCATTGTACGTCATCATAGAGGTCACCATAATCTTCTAATTCGTCTAAATATACCTCTAAATCTAAAGTTTTATTTGTATTATTAATAGAATATAGAAATTCTATTGATATTGTACCTCTGTACTCGTCTAATGTGTGTGAAATAATTTCTTCTACCATAATATAAAACCTTTTTGTTTAAATATTAGTAAAAGTTAAAAAGGTATTACAATCTTCGTGATTTTAACCAAAAAATTTCTCTACCCGCTCTAGTTTCTAACGCTCTTAGTTTTTGTTTAGACTTTCTAAGTTCCAATTCTGGACTCTTTTCTAAATCAGCCATTAAGTACTCTACAAATTCTAATACATCCGCGTTTAACTCTTCAACATATTGTACCCTGTCTTGTAATTGTCCTATTTGTTCCTCCATCAATCCCACTATTTCTTCTGGTGAAAGAATTTGTTCTATGTCGTCTTCCATCCCTTCTAAATCTTCAATATATTCTTGGTCTGAATTTTCGTCTCCCATATCTTCTATATCGAATAGTGTTTCATCATCTGAAATTTCTTGTTCTAATATATTTTTAATAACATTTGTTAGTTGTTCTTCCGATATCGTTACTTTTTTTGCCATAATCTTTTTTATATAAATATAATGATAATTATGTTTGGTTAGTTGTAATATTTTTATTATCTTTGTACTATGAAAGAAAAACTTAAAACATATAAATTAATAGGTATAGATAGTACTAACCATGAACGCTTGGTTTCTGCAGGCAAACTAAAACAAAAGGGTTTAGCTTCTGACGCTTACTGGAGTATGGGTAAGTCATACTACTGGGTTAAAAGGGGAAATAAAATATAATATTATGACAAGTAATCAAGAAGACACAATGTATAATATCCACACTAAGGTGGAAGAATTAAAGATATCTAAGGAATTTCATAACAAAGTAGAAAAAATGTGTACCCAAGATAAACATAAGTGGAAGGATATGTGTGAGAAATGGGAGTACGCGTTTAATAAAATTAAAAATAAAGCAAAATAAAAACCTTGGCCGTCGCCAAGGTTTTTTTTACAACACATAAGTAATCTAAAATCCGTTATTAGTTTCCATCTTTTGGTTGCGGGAAAAAACTTTCACTAATTGCAACCGTTTCAAATCACTTACCCCGTTTCTTGTTAGAATTTATATGATAGACCAAGATTGAAAGTGCCCTCTCTTTCTTCGTTTTCATCTTCTTTTAATCCCATACTATAATTTGGTTCAACATTAAGACCTTTCCAAACATTAAAAGAGTATCCGATTCCAACTGTTAAGTTGTCCATCATATCTTCTTGAGGTGCTTGTAAAGAAACGTAAGCGTTATTTTTCAAATTGTATCTTGCCCACATATCGTAAATAGTTTCACCGTCTACATCTTCCCCATTTTGAATCACACCTACAGTCCATGTATCGTTAACAGCATAACCAAAACCGACGTTTTGAGTTAACATATCCATAGTTTCTTCCTGGTCACCATCATAAGTGGATACAACCATAAAGTTCTGAGCTGAAGCAAATAATGTTGAGAATGCTATAGCGGATGTTAAAATTAATTTTTTCATTTAAATATTATTTTTTTAACTTTTATACTTTCGAGTTATTATTTGTGAGATGTTAGAAAGTCTTCATCTCTTTTTTTTACTTACTTATTTTTTAGTAAAAAATGATACTATCAACACTAATACCACAAGTCCCACAAATCCGCCTTCGCCGATTGAAGTGATAAGTGCAGTAAGGTTAGCTACCACGTCCATGTTAAATATAGCACCACCAGTTAATACATACCATAAGATTGATACAGGGATAACACTCATCATAATTGTTCCTAGTCCTGCAAAAAATCCTGTTACATACTTCATTACTGAATCCATAATTTTTTTCTTTTGTTATTTTAGTTTATATCTCTTAGATTCCGGTAACCTAGAGATGACCACTATAGTTTGGATATCCATATTATAGTGGTCTTGTTAATATGTACAGCTTAATACTGAAAAGTCAATATTTTTAAGAAAATCATCGATTTAAGTATAAAACATGGTATAAATTTATGTCTTTGGCTTACGGTTTACGACAAAACACAGTTGATTTTAGGGTAAATTTATGTTATTTTTTTAAAAAAAGCTATGGGATTAAAGAAAATTAAGGTAGAAAATAAGGAGTATAATACATCAATTTTAGATTTATTGCGTTTAGTGGACCCGTCTAAAACTGGTAAGTTTATGACAATTTTATTAAATGAATTAAAATTTTATAATAAATCTATCCCTCTAGGTGCTAGAAATATACGCCTCTTGAGTCACCCAATAAAAACTCTAAATGTGGTGCATGAAGAAATATTAGAAATTTTAATAGATTGTTTAGGGGGTAGTGATGTTATTAATGATTTAGAAAAATTCGAGGTATTATGTGAAGAAAATTTAATTACTATTAAAGATATTCAGGAATATAAGTCGTTAGGTGAAGTATCTTTAGCTGTTATTGATGCTGAAGAAAACCGCAAAAATAAGAACTCGTCTCCACACAAAGAAGTGGTCTTTGACCATCCAGATTATCTAATATTAAAACCTTTAAATGTCTTTGCGTCTAAAAAATACGGAGCGTCTACTAAATGGTGCACTTCTAGTCGCGACCCTCAAGCTTTTTATCAATACTCCGAAAAAGGCATATTAATTTATATAATCTCTAAAAAAGATAAAACTAAATGGGCGTCATATTATGATATGGACCTTAAAGAACTTTCATGGTGGAATACAAAAGATGTATTAACAGACGGATACTTAGTAGATTTGCCGGAACAACTAAAAAAAGATATTTTAAACTATATTTTAAATGAGCCTAACTATAATAGTTATTATTTTGATACCCAAACTAAATTAAATTCTAAAGAAGTGTTAGATAATATTAAAGGGGAACCAGAGGTGGTTATTGATGTGGATGGTGATAATATAGACTTATTAGTAGAGCCTAATATTCCATCAAGTATGAGTGTAGTATGGCCTGAAGGAAATAATGGAGTTAAATATGAACCAACTACAACTGCCTCTGATGAAAGAATCGACTCTATGGTTAGAAAAACCTTAGAATATCACTATACTATTTCTGCTTTAAATAAGGGTGGGGAAGAAATATAACCACTAACTACAGTAATACTTTAATTTTTCGGAATATACAGATTCTGGTTGTACACCTTGTAAGGTTTCTTGTACTTCACCATTTTTAAAGATTTTAACACTAGGAATACCTCTAATCCCAAATCTACTAGCTATTTCTTTTTGTTGGTCTACATTAACTTTATAAACATTTTTAGGAAAAGTTTCTGATAGCTTGGTTATTGTTGGTGTTAACATTCTACATGGTCCACACCACGGAGCCCAAAAATCAATAAGTACAGCTTTTCTTTCTCCATCATTAATAATAGTATCGAATTCTTGTGTCGTTGTAATTTCCATAATTAGTTTTTTTTTAAAAATAGTAAGACTTTTATAGATAATAAATAGACTTTCGTTTGTTTAAATCAGTTAATTTTATTATCTTTGTAGTGTGGAAAACGAGAACTAAATAATCCTTGTTATATGTAACTACAAAGATAAATTTTACGTATATATTAATACCAACCAAATGTTTAACCAATCAAATACAATCAAATGAAAAAAATTCTTACCATATTATTAGTTTTAGTTTCTTTAACTGTTAACTCACAAACTTGTAGGGTGGGACTAATTATTGACGATAAGGTTAAGTATTTTAAATATGATTGTAAAAATGAAAAAGCTGTTGATAGTATACAAATAGCTAATTTTGATTTTTTAAGTGTCTCTGAACTACATAAATTAGATTTATTAATTGTAAAATACGTAAACAAGCATCGTATTAACTATGGTTTGCCTGTATTATCGTGGGATAATAAACTATATAAAATTACTAAATCTCATAACGACTATCAGTTTGATAATGGTGTTATAGAACATGAGCAAAACGGTAAATCTTATCTAGAAAGAGTAAGAGAAAATGGTGTGTATATGGGTGAATGTGTAATACAAACTGGTGGTCTTGGTGGTGGTACTTTAGATGATAAAGCAAAAGACATTGTAGAACAGTGGATTTGTAGTCCGTCCCACAATGTTATTCTTTTAGATAAAAAAGCTAACTCTATTTCGGTTTCTACTAGATTGGGTGCTTTTTATACCAATGATTCATTAAATAAAAAGGTTTTGTCTTTGGGTTCTGGTGTTTCTACTTTAAATGTTAGATATTAAGGTTTTTCCTACTCAATTTCCTCAGATGGAGTTTCCTTCTCAGTATTACATTTTAAACCTATAGTAAAATAAGTACCACCTAATGGTGCAATTACTTCTATCCTTACTTTAGGTATGCCATAAATTTTATCTATTGTTACTCCTTGTGGTTTACCAACAACCCCTTGTATCAATAATTCTTTAATTTTTGGGTCACTAACGTCCTCAGCTGCTCTCCTTAGTCTTTGGTTGTAGGAACCACCGCCTAACTCTTTAATTTTTTCTTCATCTAATGTCCAAGTTACTGTGTCGTTGTCATAAGTAACTAACTGTCTTTTTTTAGCTATTTTAAACCACTTGTTATCTCTGAGCTTTGTATGTGCCTCATTTCTTACTGTCGACCACTGGTTGAGTTCCCCACATTGATTCCCCACATCAAAACCTAATTTCTCTAGTTCTTTATACACATAATCACTAATACCTTCACTCCACCCAAAATATTTTTTAAACCGAGCACTGTCACGTTTTTGTAATAAACATAGGTGCCAACCAGTTAGAGGTTTGTCTGTCTTTTTACCATATTTTGCTCTAATTCCTTGTAAAAAAGTCCTAGTCTCTTGAGTAGTGGATTTTTCTATGGCTTTTAGAATCTTGCTTCTTTCTTTGTTAGCAACGTCATATGCTTCTATTAAGGTTTTAACTATATCAAATTTAACAACAGCATTTTTTGTTTCACCTTTTTTATTTGTAAATGGAACTTTTACAAATTCGTCATCCATTGCTTCTGGGCTGTTTGTGGTAAATGGTACATAAGTTACTTCCTCATTATATGTAACTTTAAAAGCATCTGGTACAGTCTTAGGGTCAAATACTAATGTTATTTTGCCTTCAGTATTCTTACCTAAATTTAAATATCCTTCAGCGTCCAATTGTACTTCAGCGTCCTTAATCGGTTTTAATACAGCAATCCAATTATTGTTTATATCTCCTTGTCCGCCGTCCACATCTAATTTTGCACCACAACCATAAATCGCTGTCCCCTTAATTTTTTTACTGCCCTCAACATTTATGGATACAAATTTTGTTGATTTTGTTTTTGCGTTTAACTTTATAAGTGCTTTTAAGTCGTTCCAGTTTTTAACAATTTTATCATGGTCAAGATTTTTATACTTGCCACCCCATTGTTTAGGGATAATTCTATTTAACAACTCTAAAATTACCGTACCTCTTTTATCTGCTAAAATTTGGTTATCAGGCTCTTCTCCACCATATGAAAAATCTACTTGTTCTTGTGAATAACCTTTAGGTACCGCTGTATTTGCTGGGGTGGGGGATGCTCCTGAGTCTATGGACATCTTTGCTGGGGTATAGTCTACCGCTAAATTCTTTTTTAATTTTATAATGAATTCTTTTAAAGAAGGTAACATATTACTTATAGTGATTTGTGTGACATCAGTTATACTTGTATTATCTGGTGCTATAGGTAAAACAATATTATCAGGAAACTTAATCGGTACGAGGGTATTTCCCGCAAATACATCTTTATCTGGTAAAGTTCTTATTACCTCTTTTTGTTCAAGAAGAACCTTTAACCCCATTATCTCACGGACTCTGTTTACTTCAGATAATAGTTGTTTTTTCATTTTTTTATTATTATTTGTTTAATTCCATCTTACTATGACAGATTTATCTTCTAAGTCTACTTGTACGTGTGTAGGTAATATAGTGTGGTATCTCATTTTATCGTCTTGCTCATCTT
>Ga0080013_1002624_pt1 | contig 20744 bp, 30 predicted proteins | sample ETNvirenome_6_85_FD_69236 | JGI IMG/M metagenome (GOLD analysis project Ga0080013, IMG submission 69236) | Marine viral communities from the Pacific Ocean - ETNP_6_85 (SPADES assembly) (version 2) | ecosystem: Environmental > Aquatic > Marine > Oceanic | place: Pacific Ocean | collected 2013-06-19 | reverse complement strand
AGTTGCTGCGTCGGCGTCGTCCATGCGTGTAAGAACATTCATTACAACTGTGTACTTGCTCGACTGATCTGGCACAGGGTAAACAGTAATTGTGGGCGTCAACTGCTTGTTGACAAAAACCTGATTTGGTTTTCCTGTCGTGCCTTTTGTGGATATGTGGGAGTACTCGCTTCTGCTCATCCTAGACAACGGGACATCAGTTTCCACGCTGTTAACAGTTTCTCTGACGAAGGCGTCCAATACATCAATCGGCGCTGTCGCGTTACTTGTATCAATATTGTAGGTTGCCGTGTCCTTTACCATGGCTACTGTTTTTTCTGCAACAGTCCATTGGTTTAAGCCTCGGTTAGCCCACTCAGCGAGCATCAAATTCAAGGATCTTGTAGCGGTTTTGAGATCGTAGCCGGTCCTAAGCTCCAAGCCACAACGCTCAAAGGCTTCTTCAACGTAGATAGCTACATCTGGTTCAAAATCTTTGCTTCCACTTACAGCCATTACTTTTTCTTCCTTCGACGTCGCTTTTTGCGAACAGGCTTTTCAGGAGCATACAGATTATCAAAAACTCGATTGACATCCAACGTGTAATCCAGCTCGCTTTTTGAGTAATGAATGTGTTGGCTTGGCTTAAAATCTGGTGCGCCTTCACCTACAGTAAACCATGCTGGATGAGTAACTCTTACACGATTATTGGGAAGTGCCACAATATTACCTGTCCATTTGCCAGCATCGAGCAGCTCTAAAACGTGTGACTGTTTGTGCTGCGCTGGATCGTCTGCGATCTCGTTCTCAGCATAGTCAACCGTAAAATAATACTTTGCGGGATAAAACTCGCCATCGATTTTAGCAAGCCATGGACAAGGCGTCGCTCTGTCAATTACATAAACCGAGTGATTGTGTGACGAGCAATCCCACGGCTGTGCTGCCCAGACCGGCAGTGGCTCAGGCCACCCCTCGTAATCAGAGTCGGCGGCTAAACCAGTAATCGGCATTCGCGCCCACATAGCTCCGCCGTGGACGTTTTCTTCCACCGTGTCTACTTCGGCTCCGGTGAATATTAACTGAAACGAAAGGCATCGCGTTGGCATGGTTGTAACAGCCACCGCCATTGCGTGGATAAACTCGCCGTGATATTTCTCGTGGTTATGCGTGTACTCTTTCCGCACCCAGCACTTAAAGTGCGGAATATTCGACTGCAAATAAGCCATGGGCTACTTTCTTTTCTTAACCGTTCCGCCCTTATTCATCATTCGTTTTTTGACGGTGCCGCCCTTGTTCATCATAACTTTTTTGATGACGCCGCCTTTTTTCATCATCTTAGGCGCTTTTACCGTCCCGCCTTTTTTCATCATGCGGGCCATCTTTACAGTGCCGCCTTTGTTCATGCGCTTCTTTGCATAACCTTTGGTTTTCTTGTACATCAAAATCTCCTAAATTGATCCGCCAATGTTTGAGATCCCCCCAAAGGTGCTTCGTTGATAACCTTGAGGTAGATTTCCAGAAAGGAATATGTTACCTGATTCCTTGTCTTGTAAGTAATACTTGTCTTTGCTTTCTAATTGCCTGAATGGCAAGCTCCGCTCAACCATTCCTTGAATTTCTCTTTGTAAAGCGCCAGTGTCAGGAGCTAAAGTTTCCTGTAAGTAAGAACCATACTCAGGAGAGCCGGGGGCAGGTGGCTCATAACCCGGAGCAAAAGGATTGTCTCCACCAAAACCTGCGCTCGCCCTAGGCAACATAGTTCCTTGGATTCCACCAAAGCCTCTGGCTCCTAATCCTTCACTGGATCGATAACCTCTTTGTTCGCCGCCTTGCGTGGTCATGGTTAGTGGAGCGTTTGCCCTATCAATCGCACCTGTAGACCTTGCGTAAAAACCAGAACCCGGACCCATTCTTTCTTGGGCCTTGGCGACGTTACTTAAAACTCTTTCTGTTTGTGCAGCTCGCTCTTGCCTTTGAGCGTCTTGAATGTATTGAGGCATAACCTCTGTATCAATATTTTTGTATTGATCGAAATCTATTTGTAATGCGTCTTGCACAGCTTTTTCCGTAGCCGGATCAGTTGGCGTTGGAGCTGGTGGTTGTTTTTTGGGGAATATTATTCCCGGCCTGTTTTTAATTAATCCGCCAACAATTCCTAACGGTCCTGTAGAATCCTCCACTATGCTTGCTATTGGCTTTGCAATCACGTTGGCTACATCGCCTATTGTTTTAGCTATGCCACCAACAACAGGTATGTTCTGTATTCCTTCCCCTAGCTTACCTGCGCCTCTACCCAAAATGTTACTTATCGCAGACCCAACCTTCGGAACCGTTCCAAGACCAGACTGCATAGACAAAATACCGCCCACAGTTTTAGCTGCTGGACCTAAGTTCGGATCTTCTCTAAAGATATCCCTGAAGTCGGTAGTAAAGCCAGAAGGGTCTGGCCTTCCTGTTGCCCCTGTAACAAACTCAGGCGCTCTCATTGACGAGTATGAGTCCATGGATGGAAGAGCTGTAATACCGCTGTACCTTCCTTCAAAATTTTCTGGTTCGGCTTGAGATATTGGCGGCAAGTATTTTATCTCTGTGCCGTCCATGTAGAACTGACCACCACGAGGTGCGTCAGGTGGCAACAAGTCATAAAGCTGAGCTTCTGTCATTCCTCCTATTAAAGGCGCATCTGGAGCCGCAGAAGGAACATATCTTGGATCGTCGGCTCCGCCTGTAGAAACACCTAGGGGATTGACACCGGGAGCATCTGGTTGAGTCAAAGCGTTTAACCCAGCTCTGTAATCTTCTGCTTCCGACATCAATCCAGCCAACATCAAAGCATTTAAGATGTCAGCGGATTGATTGTCTTGCCGGGGAGCAGCAGGACGGGATGCCGTTGGCAAAAACGACATGTTCAACAAACTAGGAGCTTGCAAAGCCACGATGGTTTAGTCGTACTTTTTTATCATTTCTAAAATGATGTGATACGCATCTCCGCTGCTATGTCCAACTGTCGTAAAATCTATATCTCCAGTTGGGCTGCTTGCGTTGTTTGGTATTGCAGTGAAAGAATCGTAATACTCATCTCCACTACTGTCCGCTGGTATGTGCGTTAACAAAACGCTTGTAGAAGCGTCAAACTCTAGCTTGACGCTCATACCAACAGTCATCCACCAAATCTTTGCTATGGCTACAGAGGTGCATTCTTGTCCGGCTGAATTTTTAGCCAAAGCCGAAACGTCGACTTTTTTAATCGCAGATTCGCCAGTACCATCGCTGACGTTGGTGAACCGCATAACTGCGGTTCGTTCTCCGTCTTGAATGGTTTGTGAGGTGACAGTGTCAGCCATGATCTAACTCCTACAGTTCAGTAACCGCTGTTCTTTCTTTATAGGCACCAATGTAATCGACGCTTAAAGTTTTTGCAGCCGCTGCACCGTTTTGGATTCCAAAAGAAACAGTCATTTCTTCGTCGTCCGGCGCGTTAGTACTAACCACGGTTCCAGCCAAAACATTGTCTTGAAAGACATGGAACTTCTGATCTTTAGGATCAAAAACAAAACCTAAAGTCATAAACGTGTCGTCAGCTAATGAGTTTGGAAGATCCAAAGTAGACTGAGTGCTGTTCTTTTCTACAACAAAAGTAATCGTAGCGGCTCCGTCAGACTTCAGAAAAAAGATTCCGTCAGTCACATCTAAAGGGCTGGTGTCGGTCAACTGCAAGCCAGCAACAATGTCAGTTTGTGTCGCGTCGTTGGTCTTGAATCTAATATTAAAAGCTAACTGCTTACCGGATTCAAACTTAAAACCTTCCTTAACTAACTGAAAGAAGTCGGCATCGTTGTCGGCATCGTCGTTAGTGACCAAAAGAATTCCGCCGTCGCCATCAGTCAGTGCTTCACTGGCGTTTCCAGATCCACCTTCTGTGGTTGTGATTGTCCAATCTGACGCCAAGTAGGTGTCAAAATCGTTAAAGTAAGCGTGATATTTGTGGGGTGCCGGAGCTTTCAGCTTACCTAACGTACCGTCTGCTGAAATATTGGTCACACCCGAAGTGAAATGAGTTGTCATGATACAGTTCTCCTATGTTTGAACCAGCTATCGCACCATGCGATAAGCCATAATGACAATTCAAGTCTATTGCATTAACAGTGAAATAAAAAGCCCTTTGGCGACCACAGGCGGGCTAGTCCTGTTGCTTGTCAGGGGAAGGAATGGTTACCCCTCGGTCTAGTAGAGAGAGTCTACTTGCTGTAGACCATCTCATATTGCCGTCCCCTGCCGAGGGATTGCAACTGTTTTGCATACTTTTTCAACATGACTTTTGCTGCATGCTGTTGAGCTGGCGACCAATCTTCTTGGTGAGCGAGAGAGTGACCAAATCCAGTGTCTACTTTGTTGTATCCAGATCCATCGACCTCGAAGGCGCCGTCACATGCTTCAGACAATCTTACCGCACATTCTCGCAACGCTTCTACAACTTCAGGTGAAAAAGGCTTAGGTTGTGATTTCTTCTTGGTGTTTGCAGCAAAAACCTTCTCAACTGCCTCAACGTCCAAGGCAATATCTTCGATGCTGATCTCGTCTTGCACAACGACGTCGTCAAGAGCTTTGTCCAACACTTTCTGCTTGCCAACTAGAACTGATGCAAGTCTGGCGTCGATCGAACCGTCTACAACCAAATGCTGTACAAGCACTGAGTTTTGCTGACCAATCCTGTGACAACGATCTTCTGCCTGACTCATGTTTCCGGGCACCCAATCCATTTCTGCAAAAACCACATGACTTGCAGAAGTCAAAGTGATTCCAACTCCAGCAGCTCCGATGGTCCCAATAAAAACATCAGCGTCGCCAGCCTGAAAGGTTTCTACTGCATGCTGTCTATGAGCTTGGTTGCAGTCGCCGGTAAGAGTAACCACTGACTTGCCAGCCTCTTCTAAGCCAGACTTAATGCCTTCGACTACATCTTTGTGGTGAGCCATTACTACAACTTGATGATCAATAGATTCGAGGTGAGCAACCACATCTGCTACTTTTGCCAAAGCAGTTTCATGTCTAACTTCTGACATCTGCTCAAACTTGATGTCTTCTGATGAAGTTTCTGACGCGGCTTCTGACAAGCTGTCAAACTCTTTTGCAAGCTGGTCGCCATAATCTTTGCTAGGAAGAACGATAATTTGTCTAACCTTCTCAGGCAGATCTTTAAGAACCTCGTCCTTTTTCCTGCGGATCATGAATGACTGACGAAGTATTCTTTGTAGCTCATCAAGATTTGATGCGCCGTCCCAGTGCCATCCGAATCTGTCTTGATAACCGCCAGCGTAGCGAACTCCAAACTTAAAGAAGTTGCCGAAGTTAGCAGGGTCCAAATAAGCAGCAATTGGTTGTAACTCAATTGGTCTGTTGGTAATAGGGGTTCCGGTCAATACAACTTTTCTGTTGGCTTTTATGTTAACAGCAACCTTGGTTCTTTTTGCTTTGCCATTCTTGATGTAGTGCGCTTCATCCATTACAACCAGATCCCAAGTTCTAGAGTTGATTGCGTCTTGATGCTTGGTTAGAACGTCATAGTTGATCACAACAACGTCAGGGTTAGTAGGGATCTGCTCGCCGCCACCGTTAACAATCTGGATGTCACGATCGGCAACCAACCATTTAGTCATTTCGTTTTTCCAGTTGATCTTCAATGAAGCAGGGCAAACAACCAAAACAGTTTCTGGGTTAGTAGCATTCATGACGCCGATCGCCTGAATGGTTTTACCAAGACCCATCTCGTCTCCGATCAAAACAGAGTTTCTTTGCAATGCGTAAGCGATCCCTGCTTTCTGATATGGAAGGTAGTCAAGACCTTCTGGAACCGGTACGTCTATCTCAGATGAAGTTGCTTGAGAGTCTTGAATGGCTTCCACGTTGTCGCGGTATCTGGTTACAACCCATGCGTTGTCGATCTTGCGAACAGAATATCCAGCAGCCTTGACTGCTGCTTTCTTCTCTCTCCATACCTGCCAAAATTCTTGAGTAGGGAAAGCAGTACTGACGAAGCGTCCGTCTGTATGTACTGTTTCTTCTGACCAATTTAGATTTAATTCCATCGTATCCGTTCCTTGTTTGTTGAAAGCAAGGCCATTATACAATTATCCCGTGTCGTTATGCAAATGTTTGTACACACATATTTAAGCAAAAAAAAGAGGGCCGAAGCCCTCTTTCTTAGTGCGGTTTGGATTACGCGCCTTGTGAGCCGTAAACTCCACGCCAATCAGAAAAGCCAAAAGAGTAACGCTCTCTTGCCTTATATCTGATGTTACCAGTGCTGAAGTCTGGCTCCATAGAAGTTTCCATCGCTGTACGCTGGAACATCTTCAAGCCTTCTCCTGCCTCGGTAACCGAAGTCAACAAGAAGAATGCGTCAGGGTCAGTCAGATAGTGATTGACCGTGTAACCACCGGGAAGTACCCCAGTGTTCGCAATCGCGTTGATATCGTTGTCAGCAGTACCAGACCTTCCGGGGCTGTTCAGAATCCTGTCAGCAACGAAAACAAGCTGTGGTGGAACCACAAGTTTTGTTGCGTTAACAGAGATAGTCAGTCCGCGATCGTCCGTAAACGTGCTGATGTCAATCAAAGCATCTTCAAGAGAAGTTTCGTTTAAGTCTGCCATGGTTGTTGCTCTGTTCGCAGCAGTGCCTCCACCCGCAAGTGGGTGCGCTGTGTTGATCAGAGAAACTCCATCACCACCAGTGAAGCTTGATGAGAATGCATTGTTCAATACATTAGCACCTTTCACTTCTTTGGTGTTCGCCATGGATCTAGCGAGGGCTTTGGTGTATCGCTTACCGAGAGAGTCATAAAGATTATCTTCTTGCGCCTCTTCCGTTAACGCGAATGCCAACGCTACCGTTTCATGAGTGTATCGAGCGCTGTAAGACTCTGAAGCGTTGTCAAATGACACGCCAGCGCCTTCAGTTTTAGTTGGTGCGCCACCGAATCCAGTTATCAAAACTTCTTCCTCGAAAGCTCGATCTGAAGTTTCTTGACTGAAAATAGCCGCGTACTCAGCGTCATACTGGTCATAGGAAAGACCAAACAACGCATTTAATCCGGGTTCTAGCTCTTTAGCTAGTGCCGATCTTGAAATCGCCATTGGTTATCTCCTTACGCTAGGCCAGCAGAACCTTGACCCATGATGTGGTTTTGAATAACCACATAAACATTGGTGTTGGTCGCGCTAACGTCATTGTTGTTGGGATCTTCCGAAATATCGATTGCCTTGAGCGGAAGAGTGTTTGTGGTAGCACCGGTTGATACGGCAATTTCCATATTGGATCTGCCTGAGCTGGTGTCACCTGTAGTTGATTGGTCTACTACATCAAAGTTGCCGAAGAGGTCGGCCACTGGAAATGCAGCGTTACCTTGTATCTCAAAAACCACGTTGGGATCATCGATAACAAAAGCGATGATGTCAGAAGCAACGATGCTTGCTGGGTAATAGTTTTTGTATACCTGTTCGCCTGTGGTGGGATCCGTGTATTGCACGCCGTTAAAAACACCAACTATAGGTACAGTTGAGCTTGCGCCAACTCGTTCAATAGTTCCGCCGGTTACCTGCTTTACAGTGTCGCCTTGGAAGATTTTGGTGCCATAGTTACTGGCTATGCGATAACGAGATTGGCCACCACTGTATGGTGCGCCTCCCATCATCTTAACAGGCTTTAGTCCAAATGCAGCGTCTTTATTCGCCATTGGTTAAACTCCTATCGTTTTCCAAAAGTTACTTTAGTGGATCTTTCTGGATCATACTTGACATAACGATTGTCTCCGCGAGTCTCATTGAACATAGTATTGTCAAGCGCGTCATTCGCATCTTGAGTTTTACCTTCGTAATAAGCACTTCGCTCTTCAACCATGTTTTCAGGTATTTCAGCCAAAAGTAATCCCTGATTAAAAATCACACCTGAATGACGTCCTTCATCAACACAGTCCATGTAGTCTTGCCATTCTTCAGGAAGATCCTCTGCTCTGACGAGCTTAAACCCTTCCCTCAAACGTCTAGATACATTACTCCTGTCTTCTGAACCAAGCATAGATTCTCTAATCCATCGATACCGGAATCCCGGTCTGTCTGGCGGAGCCTCTAATTGCCTTCTGGGCGTCCAGTGTGTTTGTCGAGTAGATTTATCGTGATTCTCGGAGTCACGGGAACTTCTGGTTGTCATTTTGTTTTCCTCTTGAGTTGTCATTTTAAGAAGCCTGTCTCGCTTCGATCTTTTGCTTTTCACGGGCTACAAGTTGTAACCACTGTTCATCGCTCATATCGTGCGGTTTCATGCGTCTTGCGTTTTCCAACTCGGAGGAGGTAAACCTGACACCATTCTTCTTAGCTTGTGTTTTTTGTCGACCCCCAGCAGGGGCAGAAGCAACTCTTTGCACAGGTGGGTTGCTGTTCTCTTGCTCGACCTCCTCATCTGCTTTCTGCAAATGAGGATGATACTTGTAAACTCTGTTAGTTAGTTCTTCAAAATACTCTTCTGTATCCGCCTCGTAGCCTTCATTAACCAGCTTGTAATGGTTAAAGAAAGCCCACTCAGATGCTTCCTTGTCATATTCAGGATGATCTGAGTTTTCATCTCCGTACCAAGCATTCTTGGCATGCCAATCTTTTGCGCGTTGAGAAGGCTGCACTGGTTGCACAGATTGTTGTTGCTGTGGCGCTGCCTGATAGTTTTCTTCAGGCAGAACTTGTTGAGCTTCTTGACCTTCTCTGCTTCGAGCGACTCGTAGCTTTTCTTTTTTAATTTCCAGCTTGCCTTGAAGCTTGGTCGCTTCTTTCATCATTTCGGCATCGCCGGAATCAACTGCTCGCTTATAAAGATCATCAGCCCTTTGCTCTTCGGACTTCATGTTCTCTTCTTCTTGAACCAGCATGGCCGATCGGTTGATCTGCTGTTGGCGCCTCATGTTTTCGTTTTCGGCCTGAACCTGCGCCAACTGGTTTGCAAGAATTGCGTTTTGCTGTTCGACGTCTCTGGTCTTTTGATTAAGCTTGTTAATCCTTTTGCTTACACCTTTAGTATACCGATCCAGCTCGTCTTCGCTTGACTCAGGCGCTGCAACTTGACCGTCATCCTCGATCGATACTTCTAGCTGCTCCTGCTCTTGTGCGTTATTTTCAATCATTTATAGACTCACAATATCTTCGGGATCCAATATGGTGGCGATTACCTCATCATCATTAATGATTCTGCACTCGCCTCCATCGCCCAGCTTGAACCGAGCGCCGGAATATCTGCCAATCATCACCCACTGCTTTTCTTCGCACCAGCGCTTGCCTCCGAATCTTTTTTCGTCCGCATAACAATCTGGCCCCATTTTAACAACAAGGGCAACCACAGTGGCTAAGCCTTCACGATTCAGCGTATCTTCAGTTAACAAGATCCCGCCTTTCGTAGTTGGCTTCGGTCGGAAAGGTAGAACCAGCATACGCCAGCCCGTTGGCTGGGGCATTCTTTCAATCAACGATTGATCCAGCAAAGACGGGTCTACGACACGCTCTTCGGGATCAACATATGCTGCGCTAATATCTATCGGTTCTACTTTTTCTTCGCTCATGACTGCCTTTTGATGTATTCCTTTATTTCACCTTCGATATAATATAAAGAATTCAATTCGCCTTGCAAATATTTATACATTTCCATATTTTCTAAAGAGCCGGACATCAAAGTCTCTTGAATGCGCTCTTTCCGCTCTTCTATCGATCTTTTAACATGATCGACAAAGTCTATGCTGTCCAAGGCTAGTCTTTCGGCATCACAAAGTTTAAGCCGCGAGTAGCAGCCCCGCCGCCACGCGCCTTCATAACGATACCGCCTTTCGCCATCCCTTTGACGCCTCGACCTTTAAGAATGTCGGCTTTGGTTATTACCCCGTCCTTATTAAGATCTGGAAATGTTTTTCCTTTTTTGGCTTTGCCCATTTTAGTCCTCGTCGGTGCGTTTTTAGTAAGTTTGCTGAACTGCGATCTTCCTAAAGTCATTAACTAGACTTCTTTTTCGCTGGCTTCTTTTTCTTTGGAGCCGCCTTGACTTTAGGCTTTTCTTCAACGGCCTCTTCTGCTTCAGGCTCAGGATCAGGCTGAGGCTCAGGCTCTGGAACAGGGTTACCAGCAATCCTTGCTAGTTTCCTAGCAATCCTTTCATTGTTTTCAGCCTCTTCTTTTGCAGCTTTCGCATTTGCTTCAGAAAGAGCTAATGCTTCAGCTTCTCGCGCCAAAGCTTTCTGCGCCTTGAGTTCTTTTTGCGCCTCTCGAATGTAACTAGTCGTCATTTATTGTCCTCGGTTTTGACCAATCTCTAATAGTTTCAAATCTTCTTGCTGCTGTAAACGGTCACGCGCCAAGCCAAGCTTGTCATCGGCTATGTTTTGCTGAGTAAAAATCCTTTGATTGTCAACTGCAACGTCTTGCGCTTTTTCAGCAGCTCTTGCAGCTTGCTTTTGAGCAAACTGGTTTTGATCTTGGTCTAGCTCTTTATCGCGTAACGCAAGTTCTTGCTGCCTGATTGCAACCAGCGGATCAGCGTCAGAAGATCCCTGACCGATTGATTGCAAGAACTGAGCAGAAAGCTCTGCCATGATTGGAGAAGCGTACTGATCTATGATCATCTGCATCTGCATCTGTAATTGCTGAGCTTCCACAGGCGTAACCTGTTGCATTTGCATTTGCGCTTGTTGCATTTGTGCTACCACCTCTTCAGGCAATTGCTGCTCTGCAAGTTGGGCAGACAAAAACTGCAAGTGCTGCATACAGTGGGAAATAATACCAGCCTGAATCAGAGGGTTTTCTTTAACCACTTGAGTCAAGAACAAGCTTTTGTGGGCTTGAATGTGAGCCTCATGATTTTGCTCAGGGAACGCCTGAGCTGGTTGGCCCAACAGCAAACTGCTATTTTCGATCCCAGCGTCAATAGGTCTTGGGGTAAGGTCAGGAGGCGGCTGTATTAACGATTCTATGTTATCTATACCTAGGGCCGCGTACATGCGCCTGTAAGCTTCGTAGATACCTGTAGGGCCGTGTAGGTCAGGGTTAGACAACACCATCTGCAACAGCTCCTGCGCCATTGTAATGCGTTGTGACTGAGAGAAAATGTTTGGATCAGAAACCGGTACGATGTCTATGCGATCGTCAAAGTCAGTTGCCTTGACGTCACGGGGACCGGTGCCGGTTTCGTAGGCGTATTGGGGTGGCAAATATTCAGAAAATAAATTCGCCAGCAATTGGAATTCTAGTCTTTGAGCATAATGCAATCGCTTGTGGATTGCGCTCATAACCTTGGTGCCTTTTTCCAGAAGAGCAACTGTCGTGCCAACCGGCATTGCAGCATTCATATCGCCAACATTCATGTCCGCGATTGCAGCAAAACGCTTACCAGAGTCCACCAGAAGCCCTAGGAGCTGCATTAGAACAGAGCTTGGCTCCTTTATCGGCAGCGGAATAAGGTTCTCTCTGAGAGAGCCTCCGGTCGTGTCTATGTCCCGAAACTCTCCGGGCTGCAAAGGATCATCTTCATCTCTAATCCGCATTCCACGAGCTTTGAATCCTGCCGGAAGGTTTGCCAAAGTACCCGCATCTATAAGCTGCCGCAAAATCGAAGTCGAGGCTTTGGACAAACCACCGATCATGTGGCTCAGACCTAACCCGTAAAAACCGAGTCCGGGTAAGAATTTATACTGAACAAAGTAGTTAATCTTATTCTTGAAAGGATCGTCAGGGCTGTAATTTCTTCGTATAGCTAAGACAGTCTGGCTATCTTCGTCGATCGTTACGATGTAAGGCAGCTTCAGTCCTGTCATCTCGCCCGTGTCAGGGTCTGTGTCTTCAAATCCTTCTAGGTCCAGTATTGTGTGGACCTCGTAAACCGTGTGGTTTCTATCCTCAGAAAAAGATGGGCTAACCCCTTCTATCTTATCTACCTGCTCTTCAACGTCAGATATTTCTGTATTGTAAGTCGCATCCTTGATTTCTACGTTTGCGTAAAAACCGGACAACTGTTGTTTCTTAATTTCGTTGCGAGACATGCTGATTGAATGGGTAACTCGTTCAGCGCTAGACAGATCGCTCGCTTCATACGGGACAATTAGATCTTCTGGTGTGATGAACTTAGAAACCGCCCGATTCAACACGTTGTCAAAGTAAACCTTTTTGAAGGCAGATCCAGCCAGAGGCAGGTAAAACAACAACATGTCCAACTCAGGATCGTAATCCTTCATCACGTTCATGATGTAAAAATTCATAAACTCTTGGACTCTGTCAGCTTGAGTTTCTACCTCTGCTGTGCGCTGCCCAATGATCTGGGTCTTTACCGGTCCTTTCGCGGGCAACATTTCTTTGTAAGCTTGAGCTTGAAACTGCGTGGTCGCTTCCGCCAAAATCGGATGAATTACTCCAGAGCTTCCCTCAAACGGTTGAGATCTGGATTCATCGAATTTCATACCTAAATACTTGAGGCCATCTGTGTAGGTCTTTTCCCACTCACTTCGACTTTCTTTGTCTTTTTCGATAGAGCCAAGAATGTCCGTCGACATAATTGATAGAGTTGTGTCGTCTATATAATCAACCAAGTTTGCATCGAAATCACCAACGTCCATGGCTGGCTCGACTTGATCCATTTCGTCATCAATCAGCAACTCGGTTTGTGTAACAAGAACTTCATCCGCTTGATCTAAAAGGTCTTGTCTGTCTGGATCGACAGAAACGCTCATCTCCGATCCTGACAATTTAACGTCAGGGTCGCCGTAAGTTCCTGCCAACTGATCTCTTCTTTCGATAGCCATAGCTTCAGTCTATCCTGTTTTATTTAATAATACACCACACGCTTTTTTGGTAGGAGACTTATTTCGTCGTTGTAATCTTCGTTCAAAGACAGAAAGCCACCTTGCCTAAACCGCATCAACGCCATGGTCATTGAGTCAACAAAGTCATCGTTGTCGCCGTATGGGAACGACGCGCATTCTTCAATTACTTCTTCCGCAAATGTTTCGTCTTCTGGCGCCCACACCATACCGCTTTCAAAGATAGGAGCAACGCTGTTCATCCGCGCAATCTTGTCTTGTCCTCGCGAGGGGGTGTAAGCGGTTACCGGTATTCCCATTCTACGAAGCTCATGGGTTAATGGGGTGCCTGTGGCCTTGGCCTCGATCAGCACACAATCCGGCTCCCAGTATTTGTATTCGTCAAACGCAATCTTCTTCAGCTCAGGGAAATCCACACGCATGCGTTTTGCGTCTAACAAAATTATTTGATCTGGTTCGCCATCCTGCGGGCAGAAGATAGCCCAAGTTGTAATAGCAGAATAGTCGGCAGTTTCTTTTTTGCTAAACGCTGTGTCGTAGCTTTGTATGATGTAAGAATAACCCGGAACATCGCCCTCCCATTTTCTCCACCACTCACGCTTGACTATCGATCCTTCTTCCGCCGTGGGATTTTGCAACCATTGTGAATTCCACTTGCCGATCGGCAGCGATGCTTTTACCGACAAAAGCTCTTCTTTACGCCAGAACTCAGGCCAAAGCGGAGTTTCGCTCTCAGGCATGATTGCAGGGAACTCGACTACCTCCCACTGATCGGCATGGTCGTCGCCTTGCTTTTTCAATACTTTTCCAACCAGATCTTTTGTGGACCACCTCGTCATTACGATTATGATGATGCCTCCCGGCTGTAAACGCTGACGAGGACCGGAGGTGTACCATTCGTATGCCGACTCCATCGCAGTCGGGGACAAAGCGTCTTGCTCAGAGTGCGGGTCGTCAATAATCAAAAGGTCCGCACCTCGACCAGTGATAGCGCCGCCAACACCCGCCGCGAAAAACTCTCCGTCCTGATTGCTGGTCCACCGGCCAGCAGACTTGTTATCTGCTTCCAGCTTTATTTCTGGGAAAATGTGTCGATAGTCTTGGCTATCAATTATGTTCCTTACTTTACGTCCAAACCTAACCGCAAGCTCAGCGGTGTGGGTGGTCTGTATTATTTTTAAATTACCACGCAGTCCCATCATCCATGACGGGAAGTAAGTGCTTGCAAACTCAGACTTCGAGTGTCGAGGAGGCAAACAGACAATAAGTCTTTTCAGCTTGCCTTCCGCAATCTTGTTGAACTTCTCGCCAATAATTTTGTGGTGTCGACCTTCTATAAAGTCCGGCCAAAGATGTTTGACATAGCTTATAAAATCTGTTCGACACGCATCCTGCTTTTCGATCTGGTCGTATCGGTTCAGTAAGGCAAGAGCCTCCGACTGATCTTGCCGAGACAAGATGTCAAAATCTTTTATGCTAAGTTCACTCAATGGTCGGAACCGGTGCTACCGAGGCAGTGGGGTTCGGAACACCGGTCCCTAGGCGACCTAGGTGAAAGTCGCCTAGCGGCATTATACACCTTCCCACGGTTCTCCTTTAAACAATAATGACTCGGCTTCTCTACGTCTGATTAAACCGTCTAGCACTTCACCGCCAGCACGATTCCATCTTTTCATTTGTCGAGGCACTTCTTCAAAATTTCCAGAGTTTAATTCTTTGAGCATAGTTGACTCTTTTAAATTAGCTGGACCAAGGTTGTAGGTCCAAGCAACAAGAGCATCGAACTCGTTTTGTTGAAGCTCTGATTCAACATAGTTTTTGACGTAGTCTTCAAATTCAACCAAATCGTCAGCCAACATGGTTTCTGCTTCTTCTTGAGTGCAGGTATCGCCATCAGAAACACCAGCCGTATGGCCATAACCAATAGTGGGTACGTCCGCTGAGCATCTGTACGCGGTCAATTCGCATCCCTCAAAAGACTTGATCAGAGAAATTCCTTCCTGTGATGTTTTTAAATCGTCATTCATCTTTTACACCCTCTTGTTCTTCATCCGACTCTCGATAGTACTTTACTATGCTGAGTACCTGTCTTAAATATCTTTTGACGTCGGCCATGTTTGTTGAAAGATTTTCGTAGCCTTTCGTCGTCAAGGCATACCAGACGTTCGTGGGAGCGTTGCCCTCGTTTAAGTCATCCAAATACTCTTGCATAATTTGAGGGTTTAGTACGGTCCACTCCACCAGTACTGGATCAATCTGGTTCGGGAGCGGAGGATGATATTTAGGCGCCTTCTGGACAACCGTAACCACCTCGACAGGCGTGACCTCCGGTATTTCCCGGCTTGACCCGAAGATGGAGCAGCCACTAGCTAGTAACAGGATCAGGAACAAAAACGTCCTGATCAAACTGGTTTTCATCGGTAATCTGTTTAAGATCATTCAACACTGCCTTCGTACCGCGATTAATAATATTTTGTATCAATTGAGGCTTCCTGATGGACAACACATCTAACGAGTGCCGTGACCACTTTTTTCTAATATCAGTGACCTCGTTCTGCGCTGCCATGTTTTCCTTTTGTAAACGCTCAACCTGAGCAATCATCAATTCTTGATTTTCTATGGTCTGTTTCAGATTTTGATTTTGCTCTTCAATTGTGGTTTCTAGAGTTTTTTGATTCTGTATTGATTGCTCTAGCCTTATTTGAAACGAGTCCAACTCAGCTTGAGATTTGTCGTAGTACAGCTTAAATGCGCCACACACAACAACTAAAGCAACACCCAAGCCAATACTGATCTTACCCATCACCATTTTTCTCTATTAGCCCAATAAGCTGCTGACATTTTCCCTTTAGCAATATTTTTTGCATGCCTAGCTTTGAAACTTTTACGTCTTGCCTTTTGTGTTGCAGACTCTCCCTTCTTAGGTTTGCCAGCCGTCTTCACGCCCTGTTGACCAAACCGAATGGTTTTGATCTTGTCACCTTCCTTGGCAACAACAATGTGTGATTTCTTAGGGTGATTTGGCGTTCTTTTTGGCTTGTTATATCCCGTTACCCCTGCTCTTTTTAATCTTGGATCTTTCTTAGGCGGCATTATCTTTTTTTCCCTTTGTGCAAACCATGCTTAGCATGCTGTTTCCCTTTTGCTGTTGCAGCTCTTTTCTTTTTGTTAGCTGCCGCAAGTTTTTTCCTGCCTTTCGGAGTTGATTTTAATTTTTTAATGGTGGCAGAGGGCGCATACACTTCGCCGGTCTCAGAAGACTTTTTACCGCTTGGAGTGCGCCATTTCTGCTTGGTCCATTTCTTCAAAGATTTTTGAGACTTCTTCAAAGCCATTAGCTTTTATATCCTCCGCCTTTAGCTTTGTATTGCTTTGCCAGCATCTGAGCCTTACGAGCTGACCATTGTCCGGGCTTACCGCCTTTAGATCCGGCCTTGATCTTATTGAACAAAGACTTCCTCATGGATGGCTTCGTATAATTGCCAGCCTCGTTAACGCGAGATTTAGATTTCTTTTTTGCTGCCGGTTTTTTCTTTGGAGGCATATCTACACCAAGAAGTTTATGTTGTTTGAAGCTTTCGCTTGCTGCATTTCGATCCTGCCGTTTTTGGAAATATACAACGTCGTATTTAATTGTTCCACTTTCTGCTTACGCTCTTCAACCTGAAGATCATCCATTAACCTTTGATACTTCTGTTCTGCCACCTGACGCCAAGCTATTTGGTTGGCAGGATTTGTCGCTCCTACATCCATAACTCTTCCTACGGTTTAAACATTAATATAGCTAGACCAACTACAATTCCAGCGGCAACCAAGCCTGTAATTACAATCACTGTTATCAATATAATACGCTGGACTAACTCTGCCCGTTGTTTTTTCTGCTGAGCCAGCATCTCCATATGTCGCTTACGCTTTGCCGCTTGGTCGGCCTTGGCTTTTACATAGGTAGTATGAAGAGCGGGATCGACCACTATGAGCATATTCTCAAGATCCTTTTCGTACCGCTCTTGCTGCCTACGCATCATAGAAATCTTTAAAAGATCGCTATGGCTGACATTAACAAACTTCTCTCTTTCGTTTTTCTCAAGATCATCTAAGCCCTGACCAAAATCAAGGATGGCAGACATAACTCGTTGCGCCCCGCCTTGAGCTTCACCGGCAGTCTCTATTAGCTTGCCAATCTGGTTTAGGATTGCGGCGGCAGCAGCCACACTTTCGATAATCATGGCTCACCTCCGGCTATGGTTTGCGAGACATGTAGGCGGTAGCGCCGAAGTACAATCCGATAATACTGGCTTGGCTCAGAAAGAGCATATCCGACAAGGACGATAATGTTGAAAGCCTAGCCTCTGGAACAAAAGGCAGTAGGGGCAACAGAGCAAAAACACACATGCTAATCATAGCAACCCACGCCATTTTCCGCTGGCTGTCTGCCTTTTCTTCTGCAAGCTCAAGCTGAACTAGTTCTTGGTGACGAGAAAGCTCTTCGTCTGTAACTTCACCGTCTTGATCTAAATCGGCAGCAGCAAAACGAGATTGCGGCTCAAGTCTTTTAGTCATTTTCTTTCAACCGCTGTTGGCGATAAAACTCCATGTACTCATCCCACCGAGCAAATCGCTTTTCTTCATGTATGTAAAATAAACCGCTGTATATGCTCATATTCAATCCCAAAACTTTTGGTTGGCTCCCGCCATGACAGGCTTACAGTATGCAGTAATATTGTGTTGCTTGATACCACCTCGACAACGGGGGTCTCTACAATTATGTTCGATCCAGTAGGCAAATTGCTGACAACGATGTATATCTCGAAATAACATCTGTTCTGAACCCTGCGCCACATTGCCTTCGATGACGGTTATTAACATGAAAGCTAATATTGCACCTTGCATAGGTCATAAAAATTTAGCGGCTACGATCGTCACAATCATGAATGGATAAACACCCCATAGCAACATCTCTAATCTCTTGAACTTTGCAGATCCTTCGTCCAGACGTTTTTCGATGTGTTCGTATCTGATAGCGCATTCTCGCTCATGGGTTTTGATTTCAGACAACGCCTCAGAATCAGACATTACTTTTTCTTCAGCGTTTTCTCTAAACGTGCTGCCTGAGAAGCATGAAGCTTGCTTGCTTTTTTCAGCTCTGCAATCATTTTACGTTTTTGCGCAACAGTCATTTCAGCCATTAGTCTGACCTTTTTACAAACTTAATAGGAGTAACAGTCGAACCCTCTTTAGCTTTTCCAATATTCAGAGCAATCGTTTCAAGGATAGGGTAGATATACTTTCCCATAAACTCGTTATCTTTAGGGGTAGGGGTAGCTGCACATATCGCGCTGCTCACTGTTACAAAAAGACTCGCGTAAATAAGAATATCAGCGATAAAGTCCATTATAAATCCTTAGTGACGAGTTCCGTCATCTTTTACCGTCCATACGTTTAAATTTGCAGCCACAGTCCTTCTTTCTCCTTCACCCTCAAATGGATAAACCATGTGCTGGAGCCAACTTGGGAAAAGCAAAAACTTACCAATCTCTGGTTTTATTATAAATGATTGAGGGGGCGAGAGTCGATCCACATCAATTAAGCTATTCCTGCCATAGTTAAATGCCAAGCAACCATCAGTATTCCCTGATGCGTTGTACATGCTAAATTGGGGGCTTCCGGCTGTTGGATGATCCAAAATCTGTTGCGGCACTTTTGTCCAACATGTGCAGCTAATGCCTGTTAGGGTTTTTGTGCCGTGATCATGAATTGGATTATAGTCTTTCTCGTAGCTATGAACTGACCACAATTCATCTGTTTCCACCAGCTTGTCACCAGATAATTGATTGCCAGTGGATTCCACATATTTTTTTAAATACTCGTGGCCCATGCCTTGAATAAAAACATTAAACTCGTTCATTTCTTCGCACAAATGATCCATCGTAAGCTGTTGTCCGTGGCTTATCTGCCCAACCAACGTGCCCGCATGACTCTTGCGCTCTTCAGCAACCATCAGCTTGTCTAGGTAAATATTCAGATCGCCTACCATGCTTTCAGGCAGTTGAGTCTCCATCAAAAATAGTGCTGGAAGCGTGTGAAATGAATAAGGCTGGGGTTCCACAGCTAATGCGCTCCGCTTGCAAATTTTTGTCCGTTTGGAGAAACCGCCCAAACATTCAAATTGCCCGCTATAGTCCTTCTTTCGCCTTCTCCCTCAAAAGGATAAACCATATGGTTCAACCAAGAAGGGAACATCAACAATTTACCAACAGAAGGAATTACGTTTACTTGATGTGAGGGTTTTAAACGCTCTGGATCAATAGAACAAGTTTCTCCGTAACGAAAGATTAGGTTGCCATCACAATGTCTTGAAGCGTTATACATCTTGTAATCTAACGGCGTTTCAGTTATTTGATCAGGCACTTTAGTCCACATCGTAAAACTAATTCCCATCAAGGTTTGTGTGCCGTGATCGTGAATAGGGTTGTAGTCTCCCGCGTAGCTATGTACAGACCAAACCTCGCACATTTCAGGTTCTCTTGCGCTCCCAAAAGTAACATCTGAAAATTGAGAAAACCTTTTAATATACTCTCGCCCCAATCCAAGAATCATAAGATTAAATTCTTTTAACTCTTTACATTTGTGGTTTATACGAAGCTGTTCACCATGACTAATTTGACCGACTAAAGTATCCGCATTACTTTGTTTGTTATCATCTTCTCGGAGCCTGTCTAAATACCCGTTGAGGTGACGAACCATTTCTTCAGGAACGTCAGCGTCTAACATATAAGCAGAAGGCAAAGGTTCAAACCGATAATCAAGCTTTTCCATAATTACTGGATTTGCTGCCCTTTGTCAGACCAAGGTAGTCCGTAACCAGTGTCTTTTTCTAACTCATCCATTTCTTCTGAGATTTTGTCAAGATCCTCTTGGATGCTTTTGCTGTATTGAGTAACTAGCAATTGATTCTCATTTATAGCCATTTGCAACTTTGCAACTTCTTGTTGCAATTCGCTCTGACGCTGCATTATCTGTCTTGTTTGAAAAGTTAACGAAGAAAGTGGTATTTTTTTATCGTTGTAAACAACATATTTAGCGTTTTTATTTTCTTCTTGCATATTATTTTCCTTAACTGCTCCAAGGCAATCCAGAAGCGTTTGCAGCTTCGTTGTCTATTCTAGCTTGCACTTTCCCTTTGAGTTGGTTTTCCAATTCAGTTGAAGTCTTGTCGCTGCCCTGCTCTTTTGCGTCCAAGGTAGCCTTGACCCAACCTAATACGATTTCTGGTGTCAGCTCATTTAGAGGCTTAAAGCTGCCAGAAGAAGGATCTGCGGTGTAATGAAATTCTCCCATAGCTGCCGCTTGGTTTGCATTAATGCCTTCACTACCATCTTCAACTTGGCAACGCCAGCGTACTTCGTAGACTCCACCATCACTTTTCTTCCACTTTGTGTCGTTAATAGTCCAAGTAACCGTTATAGCCATGCTATTCTCCTTTTAATGCCGCTATTTCAGTTTTCAGTTCTTCAATTTGTTCTTGTTGCTCTTGAATTGCTTTGATGCACAAAGAAACCATATGTCCGTATGCCAAAGCGTCTGGCTCGTCATCGCCGTTGTATTGAACAAATTCTGTTAGACCAGCTTCATGCACTTCTTCTGCGATTAAACCGCCAAATAAACGATCACCATCGTTATTACCTTTGTACGTTACTGGTCGCAGGGTAAGTAATTCAGTCAAACCATGACTTGCGTCGGTAATAGTATTTTTATAACGGCGGCTTGAGGTGCTACGCCGTACTAGACCATCAGAAGTTCTAATGTTCATATTGGCGGCGTCGGAGGTGGTATCGTTTCTTGCTACTGCAAAAATAGGCTGACCAGCGGATGTTAATTTGAAACCTTCCGTTAAAGTTCCGCTATTGCCTACATAAAATCTCATTGCAG
>Ga0080013_1002623_pt1 | contig 20749 bp, 23 predicted proteins | sample ETNvirenome_6_85_FD_69236 | JGI IMG/M metagenome (GOLD analysis project Ga0080013, IMG submission 69236) | Marine viral communities from the Pacific Ocean - ETNP_6_85 (SPADES assembly) (version 2) | ecosystem: Environmental > Aquatic > Marine > Oceanic | place: Pacific Ocean | collected 2013-06-19 | reverse complement strand
GTTCTTTGGTATTGACTTTGAAGCATTCTGGACGAAGACTCCACTTCGTCCAAAGTAGATTGGTTGAAGATTTACTACGAAAGTTGTAGTTCAAGTTGAGTTTAAAGAAGTTACCCAACTCCTTGATTAGATAAGCAGATCTAAAACGACGACCCTCTTGTCCAACTGGTGGTAATTGACGCTCCATATCACCACATAGGATGAACTTGATCCGTGGGATGCGTTGTTTGATTGAGTGAAGTAGAGACCACATATGACCGTCAATCATAGATATCTCATCAACTAACACATAATCAAAGCACGGTTTCTTAAACCCATCCCCCTGTAATCTAGCAATAACGGTTTCAAAGTAACTGACACGATCCTCTTCTTCACCCTCCACATCCATAACAGGCACACCTAATCCCTTATGAAGGGTCTTACCCTTGATGCGATTGGTCGCCTTGTTTGTGGGTGCTAACTTAATACAGAAGCACGGATTCGCATCACGCCACTCTTCTAACTTTTGAAACCAAAGTGGATCATCTTGAGATTTCAAGATCGCCTTCTTCCACTTATATCTAATACGGTTGTGACAGAACGTATCATCAACCTTGATCATCAATTCACTTTTACCAACTCCACCTTCTCCCTGAACCAAACCACCTCCAGCAATATTGATCAGGTTGAATAGCAACTTGCCACCGATATCCTTTGTCCAACGTTTATCAACTGACACTTGGTTTCGCCACTTGTTCTGTAGTTGAAAGACTGAGTTGGGTTTATGATACTCCTTACAGACCCATTCATCCTTGGGGATATCCTTTTCAACCTTACACTTGTAAGGAGATAATTCACACACCTGATCCAGAAATCTATCTTGAGTCTGGCGTTCAAAATATAACGCATCAGTTCTAACCATCGCTAAACGAGGATTCTTCAACCCTCTAAAGTTCAGGCAGACCTTATAGGTATGATATAGTCTCAAGAGCATCTCGTTGATCTTATCCATAATCTGGAGTCTAATTGGTTGCCCCGTTTGGATGTGAAACTCCTTACAAGGATGAGATATCAAGTGGATGGGTTTATCATCTTGCCAGCGATATTCACGGTTGTGTTCAGTATCCCTATCCAACGTTGATACTATACCTCCAGTATAGAACGCACGTGCCTTGCTGGTCTCACTACGAGTTGAGTGAAACTTATAAGAGGTGATTTTATTACCACACTTCAATCCACCAATAAACGAATTGACAAGATACTTGGACTCAAACAAATCTTGCTCTTCGCACTCCTTGACGAACTTGGTGAAGTAGTCGGGGTCTAACTTTCGCACAGGTGAGATCACCCACTTGATGATTACTAGACCCTTCCCCAACAAGTGTCGCAAGAAGCATCCGTGATATAACTTCAATCCGTCTCCACCTCGCAACGGATACCCAGATCCAATCTCCTCAACGAGATAGAATAGATTAGGATTGAAGTATCCAGCGTATCTTTGAAATTGGTTGATACCATCATAGACACTCCAAGTCACATCCATATCTCTCATCGCTGAAGTGTATGCCCTAACCAGATCAATACTAACTGCGTCACAACTGACAGTTTCCTTAAGTATTCTATTATCAGGTTGAATCTCGCCATCCATAAAGGCACGACGAGTATTGGTATTCATCATACTATAGATCTCACCTCGTTTGTAGTGCTTCTTAAAGATCTCCTTTGCTACTTGAGTATAAGTAGGGAGTCGCTTTAAGGAGAGTTGCGGAAAGGTCTTTTGGATTGCCTCAATCTCATCGTTGCTCGGCATATCCTTCAACCCCATACATCTACGACTAAACAACTTGGTCTTGCCATAGGATGCCCTATCTATACCGTGAGCAGTATGACCGTTCATAGTTGTAGGTAGAGTATCATACTGATTCGCCAGTATAGATATCAACGCATTCAACCTATTACAACCTAGATAGTAGGATTTGTTCTCATCCTTTAAGAAGTCAGTTGGGAGTGGTGGTGGGTTGCCTTTATAGATCTGTGTGCCGAGTTCAAAGACCTTCTCGTCATACTCCTCTGCTTCACAACCAGCAATATCAATACCAGATATATCTCCTAACTGGATTGCCTTCTTTGCCTTGAAGTAGGGAGCAAACCACACCTCAGGTGCGTTCTCCTCGCGCCACTCGTTCATCGCTTCATCGTATTGATCTACCGCATCCATCGTCCATTCCTTTGGAGGTTCGGGTGGAGGGTTAGTATCTTCAAAGTCCTTTCTCCTGTCCCTGAGATCCCCAATATCATCAAAGTCTTGTTGCCTCCACTTTGAATAGGTATTGGTCGCCGAAACCTTGACTGCTGAATCTTTCACGAAGTAGGCGTGATGATCCATAACCTTCAAAGTGATGTTGAAGGTGTTGTTGTTAGGTCTATCACAGTAGGGATGACTAACCATATTTTCGTGGTAGGATAGATAGAAATCACCAAACTGATCAATCACATTACAACTGACTCTCGCCCACATACACCACCTGATGATGTCCAAGACAGATAGAGAGTTTTGAATCTCCTTTTCAGTCCATAGATCCTCTTGTAAGGGGAGGACATCAACTGCGAATAGATCTGTCTCAAAACTCTTCAAGTCAGTTATACCTTTTTGATTGGTATTGAGATTCAACTTCTCCACGTTGAACTCATCTTGATTCTGTTTCAACCAAGCGTTGAACATAGGGGGATCATTAGTTGCTAATCGCTTGATTTCTTTGAAATTCCTCGCTTTCTTCTTAAACCCATTCCTCTTTCCAAAGGTCTGGTAGATATATTGAAATCCACAGGATGCCTCCTCACCATCCACAGTCTTTAATAGATTGGATTGGTTAGGTTTAAAGTATTCAGTTCTGTCATACTTCAACTCTGGTGGGGCAGACTTAAACACTCGCTCCCTACCTGCGAATGACATAGGAGTCCCGTTGATTCCAACAACTTGAAAATAACTGCCTTGAACTGCGTTAGGGATATCTTGATCTCTAACGATCTTGACAGGGGGAGAATCAAAGTCCTCCTCTAGTAGTAAATTAACATCGCTATTCATACCAACCTCAGCGGCATCTAAAACGATGTCCCTGAGTTGATTACCAACAGCATCACGTAGGATCTCGTTGTCTCCTATAGTTATATCTATAGGATTGCTCGGTAACAACTGTATCCGTTCAAACCTTCTCTCTCCACCTCTACTCCAATCTGCGACCTCAAAGTTTCCAACAACGTATGGGATAACGGTGATCTGGCGTGTCATATTATATATAATATATAATTAATTACTTAAATACTTTTGTTTTTATAGCAGGACTCAATTTTTAGTCGCGAGTCTTTTTCTCCACGAAATTGTCCGCTGTCGCCATTCGCTTCTCCACGAAATTTTCATCAGGGGTTCTCGGGCACTATTTCCTCAACCACCTCCTCAACCTCTGGTTCGGGTTCTGGTTCAGGTTGGGGGACATCCTTCTTCTTCTTCTTAGCATCCTTCTTCTTCTTCTGCTCTTTCAACTTCGCAGTCTCTTCATCATCAGGTGGTTGTCTCTCGCAATAGAATAACTCGCACTTATCATTAAGACCCAATCTACACTTACAGAGGCAACGAGATTGCCACACTACTAATAGCAAAGTTCCAACTGCTCCAAGTGCTAGGGCAAACGCTCCTGCTAGTTGATCTATAGTATAGTCTTGTAGTTGCCCACCTGTCGGTTCTACTACTACTCCTGTCGCTGATGCCATAGTTTTATTAATTATCAACATTAAATTCTGTCAATCTATTAACTGGTATTAGATAGTGAGGGATGTGGTTAGTCCCAGTCAGTTTCATATTGAAATCACAGTCATCCTTATCTAACTTGATATACTTGGTCTCATCAGTAAAGACGAAGAAGTAATAAACCTTCCAACCAGTTTCCATCATCATCAAACCCTCGGTAACCTTGCCGCAAGTTATGATAGTTTCTGGATATTGCGATGACGGACAAGTTCTACCCTTCACTTCAACAAGGATCTTCTTCTCTTCATCCTTGAAGTCAAAGATATCAAAAACGTCATCGCTTCTCTCTAAGTTAGCATCAAAAAAGGTATTAAGGTCAGGGAGGATCTTATCCTCAATTGATCGTCCAAGATTCCAGCGTTCTAAGTTAAATCTACTCATTCTTTAATAATACTTATATAATATTAAGAAATTCCAGACGCAGAATAAATATCTTGATATTCTATAAAGAATGCCTGACTTAACCAAACTGACTAAAGCACAACTTATAGATATCATTCAAAAACAAGAAGAAGAAAAGTTCGCAGTTCTTAAAGAAGAAACTGGATTGCCTTATGACACCGATGAAGAATGGATTAGTTATATCAATAACCTCAAGGCACAGGTCTTTGGATTTGAGAAAACTATTATAGGGATGAACTTCAACTAATCCTTCTCCATAAACCTAAACCCATCACCAAGGATATTAGGTGAATTGACTTCTAACTGATTGAAGTTCTTAAACATCATCTTGTTATCAGGTAAGGTTGTATCTATATATAGAAACTGATAAGGTCTATCATAGATATACCTCAACACATCATAAAACTCTTTCTTAGGGACGAGGATAACTTCTTCAAAGATAGTATCCAACTCCTTCTTATTCTTATTCTCAAAGAAGGTTAGGTGCGACGCGGTTCGCCTAATCTTTGGATCAATCTTATTATAAGTTTGCGACGTGCCAAGTATAGATACAGACCCTCCTTTACCCGCCAAGTGCCGTCGGTTGAAGAACACCTTATGTAACTTGTTTTCTAACTGTGCCTTTCCCTTGCCTCTCATATCTGCGATGACATCATCAAGTATGAAAAGCACCTTATCACTACTATCCTTTATATCTGCTAATACACTTGATAAGTTAGACAGAGTTAGTTCCTCAAACTTCTGGTCATCTGGTAAGAGTTCAAAAGGGTTTGACTCCATAGTATTAAGTGAAGGAGACCATAGATAGACACGGTCAAACTTTCTATTTAGATTCTTATGTGCCTTGGTAGTTAGATTGAGAAGTAGATTCGTTTTACCGCTTCTTGGTTTCCCGACTATCAACCAAGCAAATCCACCTTGCTGTGGTAAAGGTTTAGGTATAGTTGAATCACAGGTATCACAAGTGAAGTTGAATTTATTAACTATGATCGCTTTTTCAGGTTCGTGCTCCTTTATAGAAGTATTTGATGCCATAACTGTTTATATAAGTATAAGATAATAATTAAGCGAAGCAATTGTCTAAAGACTTATCCAAATCTATATTTCATAGTTGGTTGAGGCGGTGGTTCATACCTATCCTGACGACGAACTTCATACTCATACTCTTCTTCACTTGAAGTATCACTCACCTCTTCACTACTACTGGTTACATCATAAGTCACAGTCTTCTGGCGAGCAAGTTTGGGAGGTTGTGCCGCTTCAGGTGGAGCACCATAGTAGTAGTAATTATTAACTGGCGCTTGAGGTTGAGGAGGTGGTTGAGCATAGATATATTGCTGGGGAGGTAACGAACCCGTTATCCCACCAACCGATTGCCGAGGGATGTTGTGATTCACAGGTTGAGGTGGAGCGTGCTGAACTGGACGAGGATAGTTCTCAGGTTGGACAAGATCTGCTGATGGTTGAAGTTTCTTATTCTTGCTACCCCTAGGGCGACCTCTCCCTCTCTTTGGTTTCGGGTTAAGTGCCTCCTCCTCCTTGCGTTTTGCGATGTTCTCCATCCTCTTCTTCTTCGCCTTCTCAAACGCATCCTTCTGTGCCTGAGATCTCTCCTTCTTGGGTTTGACTGGTTCTGGTTCTGGTTCTCCCGCTTGCGGGGGTTGTTTCTCAATAATCTTCGCTTCTATCTCTTCGGTTACTTGTTCCATTATGTAAGAACTTAGGTAAAAAAGTGCGATTAATAACTTCAAAAAAAATCTTAATTAAATTATAATGAAAGAATCTTATTACCAACGAAACAAGCAGGAGTGGAGAAAGGGTGGCAAGTATTACAAGTATGTCCCCAAGGCGGATAGAGTAGTTAAGATCCCAGTCTTGGTTAAGAAGGGTAAATTTATTATCTCCTTTGATTAATAAAGAGGATGAACAAGTGGTTGAAAGTTTTATTTGGATTCGCGGCGTGTTGGTATAGTCAATCTATCCCAGTCAATAACCCTATGCCAGTTGATATACTACTAACTGGATTGGCAGCAACTGGTTGTTGTGAATCTTGTGGATTTAAGTATTGCCCTAGTCTTGACGATTGTGTTAAACCTTGGGAGACTTACTGTAAAGATTTTGACTTCCCCTATAATATTATCTCTCTTAATGATAAAGATGCCTATCAACCTAGTAGTGAAACCAGCACAGGCGAAAACTAAGAAGAGATATACTGCTATCTTTAGATTACACAAGGGTGGTAAGGTTATAAAGATAACTCACTTTGGACAACGTAACCCAAAAAAAGGGACTTATATAGATCACGGAGATACTACTATAAGAAAAAATTATAGGGCAAGGCACAAGAAGGATTTAGATACAAAGGATTATAAAAGGGCAGGGTTACTATCTTACTATATACTATGGGGAGATAAGACTAATCTAACTGATGCTGTGAAGGATTATAAGAAGAGATTTAAACTGTCTTAACTAGCGGCGGTAATCCTTTTGTAGAGAAGAGCGTCATAGAATGGGGGGACACCCATACGGTAAGGATGATGCTTGGGTTTAAAACACTCACACGGATAGCACTCACCCGTATCTGTCTTGTATCCAGTCACCCCAACTTCAAGACCGTCTGCTTCATCACCCGTGAGCAGTTTCCACTCTCCAGTCAAACACTCATTCGGTAGGAGAACCTTTGGATCGTAGTGAAACGTTGGTTGATCTTTCTCCACAACATTATTCCACAACTCTACTTGATCCTTCGTGTTGAGGTGACGGTTACGATCCGCGATCAATCCGTAGTATTCATTCCACGGATCTTCGTGCCAGTTACAATCTGGATCTTTGATATCTGGGTTGTGTTGCTTCATCTTGCGGTGGTGCTCACAGAACATCAGCATCAGGACATTCAGGGGAGAGAACTCCAACTTGCGACCAAACTTATTGACCCCCAACTTCTTCAACTCCTTTAGAATCTTCTTCTTACCCCACTTGGTGATCTCTTCAATATTTTGACGCTGCGATGAAGATTTGTCGTAATCCTTACTCTTGAAGCGCATAACCCGAGCACAACTGTAGTCCCAGAGCACATCATCCACTCGGTCATAGACGAGGTGGTGAATCACCTTCTTCTCACCTTCAAGATCTGTCTCCACGGCAGGAGAGACCGTAATCCAGATCTCGTAATGATCACCCAACGTCTCGGTCAGTTTATACCACATCGTTGCGGCAGATTTCACACAATCGCTCATAGTGTGAAAGTCCTTACTGTGCCAAAACTTGGGCATAAGGGAGTATCCAAGTTTGGACTTGGGAGGCGGACCTAACTCCACCTCCTCCACCGTGCGCTCTGGGACGGGGGTCAAGGTTGGGTTCGCCATAACTGCTGTTCTTTATAGTTACTCCAAAAAAATAAAGCACCGCTCAACTTTTAGTCGCCGAGCGCTTTCTCCACGAAATTCCCCGCGCACTACTATAGCGTGCGCACTACTACAGCGCCTTAGAAAAAAACGCAACCCCGCCCGAGGGCGGGGGGTAATTTCGTGGAGAAAGCGAGACCGCGGAAAAAGTTGAAGTTTTATTTGTGAAATATATCAAAGACCTAAAGATGAACACAACCAACCCAGAGATGATGACTGACAACCAGATCCGCACCGACTACGAAAGATTGCTGGAGGAGAACACCAAACTCAAGAATGAGATTGATCAATCTATGAAGATTCTCCGTGAGGCAAACTGCGAGATTCTTGGAGACATCAAGGATGGTGTAACCAAAGATCAACTCAAGAAACAGAATGACGAACTGATCTCATACCGTGACCAACTCCTCCTGAAAGAAACCAAAACTCACAACGAGAATGTTGCCCTCCAGAGTGAGTTGGAGGAATTAGAAAAGGCGAATAAGGAGATCAAGAGTATCTCATACAATCTCGCTGAGGATGTCCGCAAACTCGTGGAGGAGAATGAGGAGCAAGTCGCCTCCATCCACGATCTTGAGAAGGAGTTGAAGGAGATCAAGGAGGTCAAGAAGATCGTGACAGAGGTTGCGACCCAAACCGAAACTGATGGACTCCAAGAAGAGATTGACAAACTCAAAAAAGAGAAAGAGGAAACGGACGAGGAAATTATTGAGAATTATTTCGCCAACGAAAAACTTCGCGAAACAACTTGGAAGGAATGGAATAATATGAACGAGGCGCTTGACATCCTCAAGAAGAACAACGAGGATGGGTGTAAGTTGATCAAGGCACTTATGGATAAACTCCATCCCCTAACCGCTCGGGTGTTGGGAGTCGCTCAATATCTAGTAGAAAACCCCTATTATGAGGGAGAGGATAATGTGATAGAGAGAAGCACTATCTGTGATCTCCTTGGATTCACTCCAGAGTTCTTGACGGAGTTTGAGGAGAACGGTGGTAAGGTGGCGAAGGATCTCGGGGCGGTTATGGCGAAGTATGTGGTTGATGAGGTCAAGGAGGAGGAGGAGAAGGAGGAGGACAAGGAGGAGGACAAGGAGGAGGAGGAGAAGTTCTGTGCTGATTGTGATATACCTCACAAGTGTGAGGATTGTGTGAAGGAGGAATAAGTTTAAATTTAAATCTATTGTGTGTTTTATTAGTTTGTATTTTGTATTTTTTTTATGATCTTATAGTATAATGGCGACCAACTCAGGACTAACAAGTGTCAATTGTGACACACTGTCAGTTGATTATACTATAACTCTTCAAGACTCTAACGGGACAGCAGGTCAAGTTATAACCAGTAACGGTGATGATGAATCTGTTTATTGGGGGACTAACTCCGCCTCAACCACGCATCCACTAACTGCTGGAGCAAACGTATCCTATGCTTCTGGTAATGCTAGTTGGGATGGATCAATAGCAGATACTATTGTAGCAACTAATACAACCTATACCGCTGGTGATGGTATCCAAATAGGTGGGACAGTTATAGAAAGTAAGATTGATGAAGATACGATTGATTATGATGGTGGTGGAACTATGGAGGTTATCAAAGTCCCAAACGCGTTATCTGCTGGGACTAACTTAAGTTATAGTAGTGGTTCTACCTTTGATGGAGACGCAGCAAGAACTATCAACTTGAATTCTGCTCCAACTAACGTCAATCTAACTGGAATAGGAAACTACGTTTGCCCCTATCTTGTTTTTGATGTGTATGACCCTAGTTCAGTTGATACGGATAGTCTATCTACCTCATACGTCCAAATCTTTAGTGGTAATCTATCTAACTCTTTCACCGCTTTAACAACTGAAGTTGAAGTTCAACTCCAAATCTTTCACGCCGCATCAACAAGTAATCGGTGGTTATATTTAAGATTGAGTGATGGTGGTGGTGCTGAGTGGAGTAGTGGAACTACTAATGGAGGTTATGGAACTGGGACACGAAACACCGAACGGTTAGTATCTTATCCAGATGAAAACGATAAAAGACAGATGGTGATGAGTTGGTATCTTCAAGGTTTAACTATAGGGAATAGTTATACTATCAACCCTTTTGCCAAGACTTCTTCAACTTGGAACTATATCTATGCTGGTGGGTCTTATCCACCTTGTATATTGAAGGTTATCAATATCCGCCCGACAGGTGTTTGAATTATGAGAATTAAATCTATAGTAGTATATAATGAAGAAGAACTCTTGGTATGTATATCTATACGAGGACGAAACTAAAACAGAAATATTCAAGATTATGAAATTCAAAACGATCAACGAGATGAGTTATGTGTTAGGAGTTAAGGCATCAGTTTTATCTAACTTCTTTCACGGACTAATCAAACCTCGCGAGGTTCTTAACTACTGTCAAATCTATCAATCTATACCTTTGTGAATTTAACAAATTATTTAAGGGAATAGACTTCTGTATATATATACCACTATGAACTTAAACCGTTGGCAAGTGATTGTGACTATAGACGATCATACCCTCCACGACCAGACCTACTCATCCTTTAAGGAGATAGGTGAAGATTTGAATTTAACTCTTCAACAAGTTAGCGATATTTCTATCAACCGAAAGAACAAGTTTAAGAACAACAAGTTTCGTTATGCCCCCCAGATTAAGATTAACAAACTCTCCCAGAAATAATAACTATACTTATATTAAACAGTATGGCGACAAAACTTGCGAGAGGACCTCAACGACCGCGTCCTGATTATCCTTACTATCCGCCCTCAGCGGTTTGGAAACCACTAACGACTGTTGGTTACAAACGTCCTAAGGGTAGAAAGGGGAAGAAACCTAAAGGACGAAAGAAGACTTATCAATTCGCCCAACAACCTCAACCTAAGAAAGCATCCGCCGAAGAGTTATTAAGTATTCATCAAGGTGCGTTGATTCTTAAAGATAGAGATTTAAGAGATCGTCAGTTAGAACAAGAAAGATTGGATAAGATTGAACAACAGAAACAAGAGAAGAGAGATAGAGAAAGAGAAAGACAAGAGAGAGCAGGAGCACTTATACAACAGTTTAGAGATCGCAGAAAGGATGAACAACGTCATCAAGAGATGATGGCGATGCTTCGTCGTGGGTTGGGTGGGATAGCGGCGGGAGGTGGAGCAGCACCTGTCGCCCCTCCTGCTGTCCCTCCTCCTATTAATATCCGTCCTCATATTGAAGTTCGTCCTGTGTTTCATAACGAGCGTCCAGATCGTGTTGCGGATCGTGCTCCAAACGCAGGTGATGGAACTAGAGCACCAGTTTCAGGTGGTAGGGCACGATCTTATCCAGCAGATAAACCAGCAACTGGTGGATTGGGGCGGGGAGGAGTAGAACCAGAACCAGAACCAGCGGCGGCAGATCCTGATGCGCCAGGAAATCTCACTCGTGGATTTAGTGGTTTGGGTCTAGGTTCTGGAGATGTATCTTGGCAAGGTGAAGGAGTGCCGAGTCCAAGAACACCTGTCGCTGGAAGAAGTATTAGACACGGTGGAGGAGGTGTGGGTGATGAAGCGGCACGAGAACGACAACGACAGGCACACGAAGGTGGGGAACTGGAGGAACTTCGTCGTGACCAGTTGTTTGACAGATATAGGGCGGAGTTTGCGGCGGAGTTTGATAGAGATCCTTCTTTTGCCGACTTTGTAAGATCTGTTGCCACACAGTTTGGACGAGGCGAGATAAGTATGAGACGCGCAGAAGCGATTATTCGGCAGAACGCACCAGCACCTCCCCTAGCAAGAGCAGGAGAACATCATCATCCTGCTGCCTCACCAAGACCTGAAGGACCAGAGCCGCCCCGCGCTCGGGATCCTACTGAAGCAGAATCTTTAGCACTTCAACAAGAGTTAGCAGTAGCACAACGAGAACTTGCTGCGGCACAACGTGCTCACGCAGAACGGCAAGGTGGTTCTGCTGGTAGTGGTGGTAGTGGTGGAACTGATCCTTCTACCTTATCTCCATCACCTCGTGAAGGTGGTGGATATACCACTAGACAAGCGAGACAAGGAGATCCACTCCATCAACAACCTCAACCAGAACCAGCACCTGAAACCGATCCACCAGAAACTGCCGAGATAGGAACTCAAACACCTGTTAGTGACGGATCAGGATCTCCAAGAGGTAGAAGAAGAAGGAGGGGCGAAGGGCGTCCTCGTCATCGCAGACCCACAACCACAACTGAGGAAAGTGGTAGTGAAGGTGGAGGCGGTGTGACGTTTGGTGGGACGGAGTTTCGCGAAGGTGGTGGTGGTGGTGGTAGTGGTAGTGGTAGTGGTAGTGGTAGTGGTAGTGATGAGCACACAGAGTCGTGGAGACAAGCGTGGGGTCGTAGGGGTGGTAGTGGTAGTGGTAGTAGTGGAAGCGATTCACCACCAAGATCTCAAAGACCAATCCGCTCACCACAAAGACGACCACTATCACCAAGAGGAACTCCACCACCTCACGTTGCCCCTATCGGTGGATTGACAGGAGGTAGATCTCCTCGCCCGACACCAGAGGGAAGAACACCAGCACAGGTTAGACGGGCAGGAGGATTTGGTGACGAACCAGAACGCGCCGCAGCAGCGGCAAGGCAACAACAACAACGAATAATAGATACTCCCGCAACTGATCCTCGTGAGTTTGGTTACACACCGCCCCCACAATCTGCCAGAAATACTGGAGGTTGGGAAGTAGTTCAGGGAGGAGGTGCTGCTGAACCAGAACGATGGGGTGAAACCGCTGGACGAGCGGCAGGAGCAGTTGGTGGAGCAGCAGGTGGATTAGCAGGTGGGTTTGGGCAAGTTGGTTTAGGATTCGCACAAGAGTTAGGAGGACGCGCGTATCAAGCGTTACCATCCGCTCAACAGGTGGGGGCAGCAGGTGCGGGTATGATGATTGATGGTGGATTAGCAGCAGGACGGTTGGCGGGTGGTGCTATGGAAGCAGGATTAGCACGAACGTTTGGAACTGCCGAAGATAACCAACGAAGGTTAATAGAGTTACAACAACGAGTTCGTGCCCAAGATCTACCCGTCCCACCCGCTAGTCCTTTAGCGCGACTCCAACAAAGATTACCCGAAACTGCTGGGGAACGCCGCGCGAGAACTGCGCCACAAGCAGCAGGATCGGGAAGATCGGGATTATCTGCTCCTACCTTGACGAGACAAGCACAGCACACAACTACTTTTACTCACCGTGCGGATAGATAAGATACTCAAATCAACTTGAATTAAAAAGTATCTATATATAAACGATGGAAGGAGCGCCGACGAAACATCACTCAGTTTATTTTGATCCACCAAGTGGAACTAGAGTCTATGGAGTATTAGGATCAAAGGGTAGGATTAAAGGTCAAACCCGTGCTGATAAAGAGAAAGGTAGAAAGAAGAGAGTTCATCATACTCAAGCAGGTTTGGGGATTGCTGGTTGGGATAAAGATATTAAACCCTTAACTCCAGAAATAGTAGCACAAGCAGATAGAGGTAGGGCAAATCTATCTCTACTTATGAGATTAGGGGACGTTGCCCCAAAGATCTTAGAAGAACGACGTAAGTTTGAACTACCCAGAGCAGGTGATAGGGTTTATTATGATTCTTCTGGAACAGTTAGGTATGGGACAGTAAATAGAGTTGGACCAGATCTAGTCCAGATGATTAGTGGAACTAGAATCCCAAAAGGTCAAGTTCATCTTAGAGAGAGAGGACCGATGGTTCGTCATCCAGCACTTCGTGGAGGTATAGGTAGTGGTGGTCCTTTACCCGATGACATTCTTGATCCCCGACGAGGTGGATTTGGTCGTAGAGGTGAAGGAGAGGATTTTGCTTTAGATAGAGCGAGAAGAGGAGTTGATACAAACGAACTCTATGATAGGGCGATAGCAGAACAGTTAGATTTTATATCTAAACGAGGACAGCGTGGAGTTGATACTGAAGGTGGAGGTGCGGTTGGTGGAGTTGATATTGAAACAACAAGAAGACCTCTTTTGGTCACTCGTCAAGTGTCAAGTGCGAGTGAAGCAGATAGTGTATTAAGTCAAGATTTTGAACTCACCCCAACTCCAAGATTAACTGAATCTGTGCCACCACAGATTGCTCACTTTGATAATCTAACTGATGAGAAGATTAGAGCGTGGAAGAAAGCGAACCCCCAGTTTGCTGGTCGCTCCGCGGAACCAAGAGGTTATCAACCAGCAGGTGGATTTGGTGATGATGATCTTTGATAGTTTTACAAATAAAATCTAATCTAGAGTATAATGAGTGAAAAACCGATGGCAGATTATTACAAATTCAAAGATTCTAAAGTTGCCCCAACCATTCTCCACAATAGAAGTCTATTGGAGAGACTAGATAGGGATATCCAAACTTTAACATCACAGGTAAAAGATCTCGCGGATGATTTACGAGTTATCAAACAGTATATAGAGATTAAAAGAGATAAGGAGAATGCGAGATGGTTTTATTAAAATATAAGTTATTATAAAAGTATGCCTCGCGCGGAAGGACAAAGAACAAGAACAAGAAGAAATCCAGACGCTCCAGCGGAAGAAGATCACACGGGGAGCAGCACGGCATCAGCAGGTCCTACGGATCGCGACGCTGCTGCTGCTGCGTCCCACCACCGAGAACTCCATCCAGACACGCCTTTCGGGGAGGATGATATCTATAGAATCGGCGAACTGGACTCCGCGTCGCAGATCGCCGCGGAACTCGTTGCTGATGCGATTGATTGGGACGCTGCCGAAGCGGAAGTTGCGGAAAGCGAAGCAGCAGAAGCAGAAGCAGAACCACCCTATCAACCTTTAATCCTCGGTGCCCCCAGTGAGCACGATACCGTTCGTGCTCAACAGGCGGCTCAGGCGAGTAGGGAGTCCGTAACTAGACCAGGGGGTGGTGCGCCAGTTGGTCGTTTTATGGAACCCCACCTCCACAGGGAACTGGACTACACTGACGATGATGAAGGCACTGCTGGTGGTTTTATTTTTGAGGAATTGAGCGCACCCATTCGTCACCAACTAGTGCCTTGGAGACGAGATCGGATTTACACAAGAAGAGGTAGGAACGAGGATGGGACGCTGAGATCGCACTATCACACCGCTGGGACTCCTGCTGGACCAGTATTGGATGGTAGGATTGGGGATGCTGCGGGTTCCGCTCTAGAGATTGGTTGGTCAGGGGACCCACCATCGCGAGAGGACGCCCGCGCACCCCTTTTACCCGCTGTCGCGCTCCACCCACGGATCGCCGCGCGACGACAGGTAGTTGATACTGGTCTTCATCAAACAAGGTTGGGGCAAGTAGATTACGCGGGCGGTGAGGGATCAACTTTACCAACTTACTACGCCGCCATTCGGCGGGATCGGGATGCGAGGAGAGCACGGCGGGAAGCGACTAAAAGAAGGAAGCAGGCGATAACCAACCTCGCCGAAGGGTGGAGCGCGAGAGACCCCCACGGGTGGGGTGGAGGAGGAGGTCCTCCACCACCTCCACCACCACCACCACCAGCGGGTGGTGACCCAATTGAAGCGAATTAAGGTTGGAATTAGTTCAATTAAAATATCTATATATATAATAAAGATGCCGAGTAAGAATCCAACTATTCAAAAAGCATACAAGGATGGGACTATAACTAAGGGTCAGTATGATAAACTACCTGATGCCCTTCTTCTTGGAATCATCAAGAAGAAGAAAGGCGGAGGTGGTGGATCTGGTAGTGGAGGTAAGAAAGGAGGTAAAGGAGTTAAGGAGGTGAGACACAAGTTGGGGAAGAAAGCACACCAAAGAGGGCGACCAAAGGGTGGGAGCAAAGTTAGAATTTCAAAATAAATATATAAGTTCTTTTTATAATGAGTGATAATATTGTTGATGTTGAGAAGTTTGTTAAGTGTAACGATAGTCGGTTAGACTATTGTTTCATCAAGAAGGATCAGTTAGAGGAGAGTGTTAATAAGAGACCAGTTATGCGTGAGTGGTTGGATAAAGATTTAATAGACTATGATATAGTAGTTAAGAAAGAGGAGGATGATGATCAACACACAGTTGGTATGGGTAAGTTAAGTGAGACGTTACCGTCCAGTTACTGTTCTATCAAAACGGTTGAAGAAGGAATCAGTTGGTATAGACAGAAATATCCTCAACTACCAGATTCATTCTATGAGATTATTGCTAGATATACGTGGGGCAAAGATAACGATGATCAAGTGGAGAAATCTCCTGAAGTTAAGAAACCCCGACGAAAGCGGAAGAACCGTCATCAACAACTCAAGATCAGTAAGGGTAACTTCAAGGTGACTTTTGATTAATATCTATATATATATTAAAGATGAGTGCGAGATCAGTTAATGTTACCCAAGGACAACAAGATGCGAAAGCAAGATTAGCGGCGGCGATAGTTATGAGTAAATTTGCGCCGAGTTTGATTGCCGACCCAAGTGCTGAAGCACCCTATGGAAGAGACCATCAAGGTAATGCTATAACAAGACAAGCGAGGGCGCAGGCAGATAATCTACATCCACTCCAAACTGGTATGGTAGGTGGAGAGACAGTAGCAGAAGGAGTTGGAGCGAATATAACTCTTCATCAAAATCTTCGTGGATTAATGGGAGGACTTGGAGCACCACTCCAATAATTATATCTAAGTATATATATATAATGAACTCACAGTATTTCATCCGCCAAGGTTTAAGAACTTCACTTGCCCAACACCAGATATCCCCCCAACCTGCTTTGAGACAACAGGGATTTGGCGGACACTTTAAAGATGCTCCCCCACCCTTCATAGAGGAGACGAAGGCAGACAACAAGATTGAGAGACGGAAGAAACCCAAGGAGAAGAAGAAGAAGAAGAAAACTAAGAAGGAGAAGGAGGAGATTAAAGAAGCAAAACCTATCTCCAACAGAAAGATCGTCAAAGATTAAAATCTTTTTTTAACTAAATTTTAAATCTCTAACTATATTATAAACAGTTATGGCACAGCAGAAGAAGATTCCACACGGAGCAACAGGAGTTCATCGCATCGCAAAACTACCGAGGACCGAGATGAAGGCGCGGAAGGTTGATCGGGATTGGAGGCGGAAAGGTGATAAGGTTGGAGGGGCGGGTGCGCGGCGTCGTGCTGAACAAGCACCGTGGGTTGGCGCAGCGCCCGCGATAGGTTATGACATCACCAAGGACAGATCCCCTGGTGAGCAGATGGTTGATTCAATCAAACGCGGTAGCGAGGACCTGCGGAGGAGAACGCTCCACCAGATAGCGGATGTAAAAGCAGCACAACAGCGTCAGCGTCGGGATAGAGCACCGAGCGAAACTAGAGGTAAAGGTGAGCACTTTGGTAAGACTTTAACTCACTCACAGATTGTTCAACCGACCAACGCAACTGCGGCGAATCGTCCTAGAGTTGATTTTGGACGAACTAAAGATCTATCTAGTTCGGGAGGTAATCCAGCGAATGTGAATCATCGCCCGATGAATCGTAAGCGTGGAACAACCGCTCAATCGGTTCAGGCGAGAAAGGAGGAGATGTTTCTTAGTGGGGTAACTGCTAAAGCACCCCAATACATCAAATCATAAAATATCTTTTATAATATTAAAGAATGGTTGAGTTAATTGATCCAAGTTCAACTGAGGGCGGAGTTATATATACTCCCGAATTAGGTTCGTTAGATAAACCCAGAAGTTTTAAAGATCGTTTAGGAGATAAACTCTCCTCAGCGTGGAGATTTGGTAAGAAGGTTGCTATTGGAACTGCTATAGTAGGTGGGGGAGCGTTAGCAGCGAAGAAAGGTTATGATGCCTATACGGGTAGTGATGCGCAGAGATATAAAGCACCTGAGGCAGCAACTGCTACAGCACCTAGAGCGAAACCACCCCCACCCGCACCACCGATACCAGATTGGAAGGCAAGAGCGGCGGCGGCGGCAGCACAAGGTGCTGCGGATAAGATCTCAGGTAAAACTGGTGTAGGTGGTATCGTTAAAGAAGTTGGGTCAGCAATAATAGGAAAGGATAAAGATACTAAACAATCCAAGAAAGATAAGAAGGCGTGGAAGAAACAGCAGAAGAAAGCAGCGAAGGAAGCGAAGAGGAGAGCGACGCCAGCAGCACCACAACCCGCTTCAACTTATGAGGCAGGAACTGGTGGAGATACGAGAAAACCAAGTAAGTGGGCGAAGGCGAAGGCGAAGGTTAAGAAGAGTAAGAAGAAGAAGAAATAATATAATCTATGAATAGTTATAATAATGCCACGCAAGTATCAAAAGAAGGGAAAAGCGAAGACCTTTGATGTCGGTAGTGATTGGTGGATGACCAAGGACACCGATGGTGCTAAGTTAGGTCAAGATCTTAAGACTAGATATAAGGTTACTGGTAAGACTGAAGATCTAGTTGAATTGACCAAGATTGCCAAAGGTGATGAAACCTTTGGTGGAGGGACTAACACTTTGACTATAACTATGGATGACTTTAATAGACAGATGGTTAAGAATCTTGCTAAACCACAACAACCCAAACCAACTCCAGTAGATCCAACTCTAACCTATGCGTTTCTTGCTGCGAAGAAAGGTGAAGGTGGTAAGGGTAGAGAGGCGAAAGCGAAAGCAGTAACTCAAAGACACACCGCGACTAGAAAGGGGATACCTGTAGAACAAATTAGATCCGCCTCCCAAGTAGTTGGTAGATGGCAAGAAGCGGCAGCAATCTTCGCAGATCAACGGAGAGCGTTAGATCAGTTAAAACGAGGGGCGAAAGCAGATAAGGCGGCATCGGTTCTTCAATCCTTAATTAGAAGTAAAGAAGAACAAGAAGATTTTAGACGTATGAAAGAAGAAGGACCTAAGTCACAATTACAAAAGATTGAGGAAGCAGATAGAGCGGCAGCAACTATAGGTAGAGTGTTCAAGGAAAGAGGAAAGAGTAAGTTGAGACAACTTGCGAAGGAGAAGAAGAGAGTTGATGCTGCCTTTATGGATGAGTGGGCGGCAAACGAGGCGTGGGATGGCGGCGATGATGATGAGGAAGAATACGAAAGGCGACAGAAGGATATAGAGGAAAGGTGGGAGAGTTTTGATGATCGGGTGGAGGAGGAGAGGAAGAAGATATTACATAAGTTGCCAGCGGTTGATAGACAGAAAGCATCGCCTCAATACGAACTATGGTTAGAAAAACGATTAGGTGCTATTGGGACGAGGAAGAGAAGGGCGAAGGATTTGAGAAAGGAACAACAGAATTTAGTTGATAGATCATTAGGTATAGTTGAAGACGATTGGACAGGTGGATACAAAGAGAAAGGACAAGCGAGAGGAGAACCAGAAGAGATACCTATGTGGCAACGCGATCCTTATGTGTGGGATGAGATCAAGAGAAAGAGAGAGAGAGATTTAGAAGAAAGTATTAGAGAAAGGCAACAGGGAATGAGGCAACAGGTGTTAGATAAACCCTACTTGAGTAGTATGAGAGCAAGAAGGATGTTTGAACTGGAGGAAGAGTTAGATCGTGCTAAAAGGAAACACCAAACGATGACTGCTATAGGTATATCTACTGGAGAAGTGGATAAAGCACTTGATAGAGTTATTGATAGAATACCTAATATTGAACCTAAGGAGAAGAAGGATCTTACGGATGAATATCCTTGGATGGATGACCTTCTCGCTATGGACGAAACTGACGAAGAAGAAGAGGAAAGGGTTGATGATCAAGCACAACAGATAAGAGAAGAGATGATGCGTCAAAGAGAAGAGGATGCGGCGTTGGGATATGGTCAGGACTTTGAAGAGTCACCTGAATCAACACCAACTCCAAGAGCGATTGCTGATTTTGAACCAGAACCAGAACCAGAACCACTACCGCAGGTGCCGTCGTCGCCAGTTGAAGAAGATGGAGTTGAGTTCTGGGAGATTGCGGATTCAATTGAGGAGAGTATAGAAGAGTATGGGTATTCACCCCGAGAAGCGATTAATGAAGCGTTGAGAGACGAAGGTAAGAGGGAAGGGAAACCACCTATATTAAAGAAGGGAGAATCTGGTGCGTTTGATTATAAGGGTAGTGTGTATGAGGTTATAGGAACTGGAACTAGAAAGTTCAAAATTGAGAAGATCTAATTTTTAAATCTAAGTATATATATAATGAGTTCAGTAGGATTTCAACCACACCCTTTACCACCTAACGACGTTCAAGATTACTTTGCTTATAAGAGACACTTGAGAGATATAGTTAGAACACAACTATTCACTCACTCTCCACTAAGGGAGGAGGAGGTAGTTATCAAGAAAAAGAAAAAATCTAAGAAGAAGTATAATGGGAGACACAGGAGCAACAAGTAGAATACTATATATTAACAGTCGCACCGCATTAGCACAGAATGGAAACCGATCTCAAGAACCAAACCTTGTTACTACTAACTATCAATTCACCTTGGAACAACCTATTTCCTGTCCTGCTCATCACAGTATGGTTCTAACTCTCCACAGTTGTCACATACCTTATACCTTCTATCGTTTTAGATCAGGAGTCAATTGTAATCTTAAGTGGGCACTAACTGCTGAGGGGGTGAATTGGACACCTGCTGCTCCACCTGCTGGATCTGCTAACGGTGAGATTATCTTACCAGAGGGCAACTATAACGTAGTAACCTTAAGGACTGAGATTCAAAAGCAACTCTACGCCCACGCAGGATGGGTTGCGGGTTCAACCTTTGATATAAAGTATAACCCTACTTCTCAAAAGTATGAATGGAGATATACTAAGTCAGGGGTAGCAATTGATAAGAGGAGATTGACTTTTGATTTTAACGAAAGTTCTATAACCTTGGGAACTGGAGAGACGGTTAATATAAGTCCTATGGATGAGATGGGATTTGATAACAACAAGTGGGCGTTGGGACAAGGTGGTCCGTTTATTCACAACGTTTGGTTTGAAGATAACATAACTGCTAACGAACAGAGAGGAGGAAGATCAACTGTTACCCTTGGAACTTTTCAACTATGGCACGGAGCACGAACTGATTACTTTCAGGGATTTTGGATAGACGGGTGGGGGGCAACTGGTCTTAACTACTTCTCGTGTGTTGATATGAATGCGAACTGTCATAACTTATATCTTAAGTCAAGTTTAACCACGGAGAGTATGATGGATGGTTTGAATGATAGT
>Ga0080013_1002621_pt1 | contig 20757 bp, 22 predicted proteins | sample ETNvirenome_6_85_FD_69236 | JGI IMG/M metagenome (GOLD analysis project Ga0080013, IMG submission 69236) | Marine viral communities from the Pacific Ocean - ETNP_6_85 (SPADES assembly) (version 2) | ecosystem: Environmental > Aquatic > Marine > Oceanic | place: Pacific Ocean | collected 2013-06-19 | reverse complement strand
TGTACGCGCCATGGTGGCGTAGGCGTAGCCTCCTATCGTAAAGTCAATCATACCGGCGCCAAAATAATTATATCCGTGTACCCTGATCTCAAACATCTCGTGGCTACTGGCCGTTATATTTGTGTGAATCACGAAAGCTCCCGTAGCCGGGAGTGAGTAGTGCTGCCAGCTGAGAACTTGGGGGTAGTATTTTATACTTGAGGTAACGGCCACGGGAGGAGAGAAACAGGTACCTGCGGTAAATTGATTAACCCCGTCAGACTTAATGCCGTTAGATGCTGTTACAGAATTGGTGACCGTGATTGACCCAGCGCCATCATAAACAAACCCAGAGTCGCCGCCCGTACTACCGCCATCATTATATTGAACGTTTGTGTCGGATCCGGCGGGGGAGGCTGTGGCTGTGATTCCAGAAAGACCGGAGCCATCACCATAAAAAGCCGATGCTGACATATTCAGCGAAGAGCTAAGTCCCATTGAGCCCGAAACAACCAGGGCGTCCACGCCCCCACAAACAAAGGCGACCGCGTCCTCACTCCAATCTATGTAGGTGTTGCGCCCAGAGTCATCTTCGTTATAAATGTCGCCGCGGTGAACAGATCCCGTCGTATACTTATATGCCATTTCACACTATATAGAACCTTAAATACAAAAAGGGTGGGTACCCCGAAAGATACCCACCCCAAGTTTGTATAACTATCTCCGAAGAGAAGTTAGAATTATCTTATACCAGATGCCACTCAGTTCCATCATACACAAGGCCAACAGCGGCTCCTGCGGTTTCCAGAACAATGCCACCAGTTTGGTTGTCAATCAGGTCAACCGCGGTGGATCCCGTAATGGTCACCTCGTTGGCCATCGCGGCATCACGCTTAACAATCACCTTGTAACCTGCGGCAAGACCGAGGTCGGTAATGGTAGTGTTTGGCAACTTGATCGTTGCAGCCGAGGCAGCATTGACGATCAACATGCTTGGCAAGCTTCCACTAAATCCGTGAGTCGTCGCCGTACTGGACGAAACCGCATAGTTAATAGCACCGTTAAAGGTGACTCCCGACGCGTGGTCAATCTTAAAAGCCACATCCGAAGCGACAGTAGAACCAAGGCCGAAGAGCAAAGACTCATCAGAGTGATCCATACCAATATAAAAATCTTGAGCACTATTATCAAAAACAAGACTGCAATCTTCTGCACCTGCATCACCAATGACCACCGACGGGGTGGCTCCCACAACACTGAGCTTGCCGGCTGTGACCGATACTGCATCGGAGCCGTTTATAGCAAGGTTAACGCCGGTGGCGCCTTCCACGTGCATGTAACCATCTGCATCAGAGTGAACGAACTCAGTCGCATCACGGAACATCAGCTTATTATCGCTATTCAAGGTAAGGCCAACATCATCAGTGTGAGTGAGGCTCACGTCAGAGTCTGCGCCAAAGTTAAGAACTGCTGAGTCACTCAACAGAAAAACATCATCACCAAAAACAGCATCTAAAACAACGCTCAAACCACCATCGGTCTGCAAAGAACCGTCGGTTGTCGAAGTAGCGTTAGTTGTATTATTAACGTTTACAAGACCAGCAGCCGAAACAGTAGCTCCGGTAGTAGCACCCAGCGTAGAAATACCATCAACGCTAATCGCGCCAGCAGCGCTAACAGTCACACCAGTTGACCCAAAACCGCCAGCAATATCGAAAGCGCCGTCATCTTCAACACGGAAGACTTCGGTTCCATCATACTGCTTGAAAACAAAGTCATCAGCATCAACCTTGAGTTGCATGATAACTTCGCCTGCAGTGCCGTCCATGTCCAGAGAAAGCTGGTTGGTACCGCCGTCCTGGAAATTGATATCACCGGTGGTGGAATTAAGGTCCAAGCCTCCGGTAGAATCAATGGAAATTGGAGTAGCAGCAATAGTTAAGCCAGTTGTACCATCGTGAGTAAGAGTAGCATCCTTACCAGCGCCAAGGCTGAGAACTGCTGAATCCGAGTCAAGCTGGAGATCATCTTTAACAGCGACCAGCAGATTCTCATCAATTGCGATAGCCGGAGTCGTACCGACAGTGCTGCCAAGACCGATCAAAAGATCGTCGGCGGAATCATCAAGAGCAATGTAGAAATCTTGAGCCGCGCCGTCAAAAAGAATCGTGGTATCAACTTCTTTACCACCACCAATGGTAAGAACCGGAGCAGAACCAGTAAACGTAAACGCACCGCTGCCATCCGCATCAATAGTGAACACAGGCTGCGAGCCGAGGGCATTATCAGTACCAATCTCAAAATTCTCCGCGGTAGCATCATACCCCAGACACCAGTCGAGGTTGTTTCCGTCAAAAACAATCAGTCCATCCTGCGCATGACCGGAGCCGATGGTAATCGACGGGGTCTTCCCGCTGGTTGCACCAAGCAACAAATGACTCTCGCCATTGTCCCAGCCAAAAAGAGTACTACCAGTAACATATTTACCATTTCCAGTAGATGGAACATTCAGAATTGGCTGCGAGCCAGAGCCCACAGTCGTTTTAATATCAAGAGTATCCGAACTAAGGCCGGTAATGTTAGAGCCGTTACCATAAAAGTTATCAGCATAAACCGACGAACCACTGAGGCCAATGGAGCCCGTTATACGATCCGCGTATATAATACCCGCCATTTTGGACGCTGTACCGATATTAGTATCGCCGTCAGCCTCAAAGAGCAAGTCCTGGTGCTGTACTATTGTAACACTACCAGATAGAGTGGCATCACCACTCTGAAATTTATAAGCCATTTTTAAATCCTCCTATAGATTAATGACAAAAACGGGTGATATAATAATACGTTGAATGGAATCAGTCACCGGAGGAGCAGTAAATAATTAAATCTCATCCACATCCGTTTTCTATAGGCATATAGGCAGCGGCCCGGGAAAAAGCAAATTTAAATTTTAAATTTAATAAATAAACCAATTGGAGCCGTTTGAATATAGCAAGACGGAGCCATGAGCAGATTGAATCTGAGCCGAAGTTACTCCATCAATTGTTTGGGAGCCGGCTGGATTTAAAAGAATATTGTTGCCGATTGCTGCAGCTCCCGTTTCATCTTTAATAACGACCACTTGGCCATCGGCGAATGCGGTGGCGTCAAACTCTATAGAAACCGGGACCGCGGTGACACCTAAAATATAGTCTGTCGCTGAAGCAGTATAGTGGGCCGCAACTTGCGTTCGTTTGTGAATTAAGCCACCCGACAAGTGGGAAGCTGCCCCAACCGTAAATTGACTACCGTTGAAAATCAAATTGGCGGAGGCGCCGAATTGGCCAGAATTATTATATTGAAGTTGGGTGTTTGCACCAGCGGCGGTTGTTGTAATGCCCGTAAGGTTAGATCCATCCCCGTAATAAAGACTAGCAGACACGTGTCCGGAGGCTGTGAGATTAGTTACCACGCCGAGACTACCAGAGAAAACCTTGGGGCCAAGACTAGAGGAGCCCAAAGTTATAATCGTTGCGCCGGCCGAATCTACAATGTCTATGGACCCCGAAATCTTAAGCGGCGATGCTCCTATAACGGTGCCGTTAACTGTAAGATCGCCGCCCACCAAAAGATCTGATGAAGCTGACATATTACCAACCACCGTCAGGTTGTGAGTGGGAACGCTAGTGCCCACACCGAGGCGTGTGGTTGCGGAAAGATAAGTCAGACTTGCACTCCCGCTAAACGCGCCTGCACCCGTTTGAAATTGCAGGGATCCTGTCGGGCCGATGGCATTTTGGCCGCTGGCTGCGATAGTCAGTGCCCCGCCCGCTCCACCATCAGTCAAAGTTATGCCGGTTCCCGCGGTTATAACTCTCTCATAAGGCAATTTGGTATTCGCAGTTAAAGTTATATAGGTTGCATCCAGCGGCGGATAAGGGGCGGCGCGTGGAGCCGGAGAATCTCCTGTCGTTTGGGGTGCGCCGGCGATTCCGGGTCTCGTAAGGGCTGGCTCAACACGAAAAACCCCATCTCGTGCTCGGACACACTCCGCCGCGATTTGAAACTTGTGCTCTACTTGACCAAAGTAATATCGCGTATCATCATATGTTCGTACAATTTCGTAAAAAAAGTCGCCATACTGTATGAAATCACCGACGCGCACAAGCAAGTTCTGGTCAGCTGTGAGTCTTTTGCTGCTAAAATTTACTGTTAATTTGGTTTGGTATTCATAGCCATAATTTGTGTTTGTCTGGTTGTTTTCAACCACCACGTAGGCATAGACACGGATTGGAGGGAGTGAAACCTTCTCAATGGCCTCGCCATAAGTGTTAAAAGTGGATTCTTCCACACTAATTGGATAATAAGCTACGCTTTGACCAATAACTCTTTCGGCCAACTCATCATTAATTTGCTTAACAAGGTCCCGTTCTTTCTTTCCAAAGAACATGGGTGCAGGAGGATTAGCTAATCGTGTCCACTTATTTTTTGGATCTGCCATTCATCCGACCTCCAGTACTCATCACCGAGTAATCCCCGGCTTGACGCGAAAAGAACCTTGACGAGCGCGGATGCATTCAGCAGTTACCTGAAATTTATACTCTACTTGGCCAAAATAAAACCTTGTATCGTTGTACGTCCGAACAATCTCATAGTAAAGATCACCATACTGAATAAAGTCTCCTGGTCGTACGAACAGGTTTTGGTCCTGAGTTATCCTACTCTCACTAAAGTTCACTGTTAAGTTATTTATATACTCGTAACCATAACGATCATTTGTTTGATCACTTTCTACAATAACATAGGCATATACACGGACAGGAGGAAGGGTGATTTTGTCAATGGCCTCCCCATACGTTGTATTAAAATCTGTATCATCAATGCTTATAGAATAATAAGCAATAGGTTGTCCGATAACCCTTTCGGATAACTCATCATTAACTTGTTTTACTAAATCACGTTCTTTTTTCCCAAAGAACATGGGTGGAGGCGGAGCCGGTGGTTGGCTCCAGCGATTTTTAGGATCAGACACTGATTAATCCTCCCTGCTTGGGCGAAGTATAAAATCAAAACCGTGTCTTAAAATATTATCCCTACTTATTCTCCATGATAAACGATATGCCATTAGTCATCTTAACTCCACCGTTATCCCACCAATGCGCCTGCGGATCCAGACCAGTTTGCGCCATCAGGCGATATGTTTGCATTATCAATTTGAATATTTTCAATATAGGTAAGGCCCGCCACCACATCCACATCAGTAGAGCCAGAAAGCCAAAGCTGAGTGACTTTAAGGTCCAGCGGGCCTATGCGAGATATCCCGCCATTGGCAGTTTCAGACTTTACCGTGAAATAGTTAGTCCCAGTCACCCCGTCTTCTGCAAAACCAACGCGACAATCAGTGGTGCCGTTGTTGACAACGGTTACCCAGCTTGTAACATAAGGAAAGTGTACAACGCGTGGCGAGCCGTATTGGCCCGCTGGGTGGAATGATTGGCAATCGAGGGCCCCCGTCACGTAAGGTTTGCCAGATACTTGATAGGCCGCTACGAGGCCCAATCCAGGTTTGTTTGTATAAGTCGCCATAATCTTCTATCTCCGTCTATTAAATAGCATCCAATAAACTGTTTTATCTAAACAATTTCTTCTCTTTTCTTCTTTGTAGTTTTTGTTGTTCCCGAATTGCCCGTTTACGTTTGATTTTTTTCTTCACAGAGGGCTTTATATAATATCCTGTTTTTTCTTTATAGATGTCAACAATGCGTTCTCTTTTGCACTTTTTTATAAATCTTCGAATTAGCCGCTCAGAAGTTTCCCCTCTGCGAATTCTCACACTAACATTTGTAGCCACAGCGTACCTACTTTCCTTCTTTCATTTCATTCATATGAGCATTCCAATTGCGACCCACAGACCCCATAAGGTTCGATATATCAACGCCCGGATCAGAAGGCTCCACGCCCGCGAGGGGGGTGGACTGAGCCTCGGCACTAGCCTGAGCTGGTGCAGGCGTCGTTCCTGCGAACAAATCTACCCCATTGTAGGCTTCGCCCCCAATAGCTTCCATCAATTTATTTTTATGTTGCCGCATTTTTGCACTCTGTTGTTCAGTAAATGCATTACGTTTCATTCGCGTTACGGTTGTATCTTCGGTGGGTGTTATAGGAGCCGACTCTGTGATCGGCTTGCTCATCCCTCCTGCAACCTCAGATACAATGCGCGTCAATAAACCATCCTCTAAGATTGTTTCCTTTACACACTCGGCCACAAGTGGTTTCAAAATCTTTTTTAATTCTGCTTTTTTCATTAGTCACTCACAATTTCATTCAACAAGTTCAAAATTTTATTATCCTTTTCTACGCGCTCATTCATTAATTTGCTTTCAGATAGCCCCATAAATGCATTGGGAGTAGAGGGCTCAGATACAATGTCAAAACAAATCAACTGGAAGTCATCTTCTACGATAGTTTTTCCCATCTGCTCGCTCACGGATCCCATGCCGCGTGAAGATATTCCTATTTTCACCCCACACTCAACCAAAGAACGGAGGATCTGTCCTGATGGAGTATCTAATACTTTGGCCTTTCCCATTACAGATTTACCTTCCATCCAAACATCTGTCATCATATGTGAAACGTTTGCAAGGTTAATAATAGAAGAATCTGGATGATCTAGCTCTCCCAAAGCTCGGTGGTCTTGTACAATCGTTCTATATTTCTGCACTTCTCTTTCCATAATGGCCATAGGATATTGCCGCTGATTGCCATTTTCACAATCAGCCTCTTGCAGTTTTCCGCTGATCATCATACCACCAGACCGAACGAAGCCCTTTTCGGACTCCGTCAGCAAATCCTGACAGACACCGCCTTCGCATAGTTCATAAAATTCTCGTAAAAGCTGAGCCATTGTTTATTTTTCTTCGGGGACTTTAACATTACGGGCGAGTACTTGACCAACCCACCACGGTCCCCACTTGTCGTCTGTTTGGTCGCGGTTGGCGAGATGGTTGGCCTCCTTGCCGAAAGCCGCGGCCCGGTCTGGGAACCGCAGGATCTGCGGGATTAAAGCTATTAGCTCTGGGGTCAAGTCCTCGTGCCCGTGAAGCGTTGTCTCGTGCATCGCAGGCTCTCCCCCGGGGCCACCATCTGGTGGGGGACCATCGGGGGCGCCCATAACCTGATCAATGGCGTCTCTTGCAGCAGCCATTCCCGCAGCAAATGCCTCTTCGGGAGACAGCTGACTAATGTCGTCAACGTGCACTTCCATGCCGGGAGCGCTGATATCAATTGCTTCGGCGCCCTCTTCGGAGGGACAGCCCTCCTCCATAGCGGAACCATCGTCATTGCGATTCACCGTCTCGTGCAAGAAGTATCTTGGATCTATTCTTTTTACATTTTTTCTACGTGCCATTGTTTTATTCCTTTTAAATTTTAACGTGGGCCTTTAATCCCACATAAAGTATGCTACCCTTGCAGCAGCGACGGACAGGCTGGAGTTGCCACTTTTTCATTGTCCTCACCTCCTTTGTGAATCAAACTAATTCCTTCGTCGTCAACTATCGCACTTAAAAGATACGATGTGCCAGCGCTAATACATCCGCAAATAAAAGCATTTACAAGTGTATAATCAAAATTAAATAGTTCTGTAAAGGAACTTATGCCCCAAAGAAACACGCCAACCCAAAATCCCATACATAACGTGCAGTGAAATAATTTACCAAGTCCCCAATAAGTCCCACACTTTGGTCGGACAGAATTAAAAATGGAACCATACACAAGCATGAATGTCATGCCGTAAGCGGCAAGTATAAAATATAAGAGCTCCACTTTAATAACGATTTCTTAATGGATAATAGTAGTAACCCGGGCGCATTGAACCCTTCTGTGCATATTGAGGCACTTCGCCGAGCTCGGTGGAGTCCCGATCAGACGGATTGGTGTACATATCTTCAAGTTCCTTCTCGTACTCATCTGCGACTCTCTCATGCTCGGCTTCATAGGCCAGATACTCTGCCACCACATAGACCGCAGCCTGCAAAGAATTAACCTGCTCGTTACCGAAAATTGTTCCCTCCAAGGAACGAAAAACACTTCCCCCCTGAATAGTTGATCGGTCAATTATTCCTTTGTCGGAGAGAAGTTCTAAAAGACGATTCTGATATTCATAAACATCTTCAGTAGAAGAGCCTTTAGGAAATGTAACTATTTTCATCTTGTCAGGCATTACTGCAATATCAATCTTTAAATGATCCATAATAAGCAGAGTGCCGTCAAGCGCCTTGCGGGCGTTCAACTCTACTGTTGCATGAGGGCCACCAATAGATATTTTAATCATTTGTGGCCAGCTCCTGAACTAATTCTTGTGTTTTTAAAACTTTATTTAAATCTCCAACAGTAAAATCGCGACGGCGGAAGACTTCCAAATAGTCCACCACGTCATTAATCTTAGTAACGAGGAGGGGCGCTAAATCGGCTGAGGCCTGTTCGGCCAGAACTCGCTTAAGGCGGGAAAGTTCTTCGTTTAAATATAAACGCAACTCAAACCCATCGTCACCAAAACTAGTAATATATTGATTCAAAAGATCTTTCTGCTCCTGGAGGAGGTCGGTATATTTTTCGTTAAACTTCTGAATGAAAGAATTATAAGTAAGGTTATCAAGGGGCTTAAGATCCTGATCGGCGCGACCCTCTGTTTTGGCACTCATGCGATCTACGATCGCTTGTTCAAATAAGACTCGTTTTTTAACGGACGTTCTAGAACTAAAAATGGCATCTACCGAAGCCAATGATTTAAAGTTGGGGACAAAATTGCCCCACACATCCTGGCCAATTCCCTTATTGATGGCCTTAATAACCTGAGATTGAGCATCAAAAATCGTGCTTTCATCCAAATGGTCGTGTGCCGCCTTGGTCTCATGTAAGAGGCGCTCTGCCACCTTCTGGTGTATATTGCTCGTTTCCAGCAAGACACTATAAAGTTCAAGCTGAATTGCAAGCGGTTTGTCGTGTGAAAAATATTCTTTGAGAATAGACAAAACTTTCTGGCGCTTCAGAGCGTCCTTTTCTACGATGGCCTTGGTAAGTTCCCTAGAAAGGGTCTCGTATATAAAGGCAGTGTTTCGTTTCTTATTGTGTTTCATCTTTCTCAGCCTCTTTTTTCTCTAACTGTTCCACAAGCTTGCGCACTCGTGTGGTATTTTCCATCAAACTTCTTTCGCTGCTATTATAAATAGACTCGTTACGACGATTCGGCCAGCCAACCATATCGCCCATGGGGTTTCCTATGCCGGACCCCCTCGTCATTCGTGGTGTACCCACTTCCACACCGCCTTTGGCGGTATGCTTTAGGGCCCTACGGCGACCTCCATGCCGACGGCCGTCGGGACGCATTGATCCATCCTCACGCCTAGCGGGCGCCTGGAGTAGCGCTGTCTCTCCACCTTCCGCGGGTGGCTCGGCTGACATGCCCAAATCGGCTGCGTCGGCTCCCAAATCTCCACCCAGGTCTTCACCCCCCAGGCCTTCGCCGCCGAGTTCGTCTCCAAGGCCGGCGAGATCGCCGCCTAGGCCCAATGCATCCTCGGCGCCACCTTCTGTGATGGCTTCCAAAGCCTGTTGATATTTCCTATCATAGAAAGATTCTCGTTGATTTCGCAGAATTTCATCATCAGAAAGACCAAGAATATGGTGACCCACCCAACGCTTGCTAAAAGTTCCCTCCGGGACAGCATTGGCCGTATCAAACTTAGTACGCATATATTCCAATTGCTGTAATTCAGCCAGGCGCGAAGGGTTATTAAGAGACAAATCAAAACTTATTAAGTCATCGCCGCGGAAACCCAAAGTATAAAGATGGACTATAGCAATCTTTTCCAGCTCTGAGATCAGTGAGCGCTGCAGGCGTTGAATAGTGCGAGAGAAGCGGACGTCCTTCTGAGCCAGTGTGGTTTTGTCCTCGGTATCTCCTTCTAGATTGGTAAGATACGACTGAGGGATTTTTATGGCTGCGAATAACTTGTCGCGTAAATATTTAACATCTTCAATATCATCTAATGACTTCGCGCCGGGGAGAGAAGTAATATCAGAGCCGACTCCACCTCGCATTGGAATAAAATAATCTTCTTCCAAAGAAAGTGGGTTGTAGCGAAGATCAACACGACCGGTGGTGGCATCAACCAATTGGTTACGCTTCATCTCAGTTTTTACTTTTTCCATATATTGTGAAACGTCTTGCGGAGGAATATTCCCCACATCAATCTTAAAAATGCGACGCTCGGGCGCTCGGACAACACGATATGCTATCATCGCATCCTCTAACAGCACAAGCTGGCGCCAAATGCGACGGGCGGGGTCGAACACAGACGTACCATACGGGGCATGTCGGTCATTGCCGAGGATGCGAAAATGCGCTACCTGCCAATTCTCAAAGGTCATGCCTGCGCCATTCCACTGATATTGTATATAATTGGGATTGGTGGGATCTTGACCCTCTAGGCGCTCAACTTCATTGTTGGGAAGACCAACTACCGAAGTAACCCCGAGATGCTCATCTATATCTAAATACAAAAAGAAGTCGCCGTACTTACACATTGACCTGGCCCAACCAAAAGCATTGAACTCAATGTTCAGGGCGTCATAGAAAAGAGTGTTAAGGATGGTTTTAATCTCTAAATTCATGCACGAGATATTCAATAACTGATCATATTCATTAGAAGTTGTCATCTCGTCGGCAAATATATCTAAAGCCGATGCTAATTCAGGCATGTATTCCATTTGCTCAAAATCAATATAGCGCTCTGCACGGTTTTGATTCCGAAACGCAGCAGAGGTATAGAGGTTATAATTTTGCGACATGTTACTATCATGTCGCTTAAACTCTTGGCCGCTCATTGAACGGAATTTATAACGATATTTATCTAAATTAGCGCGCCGGTCCTGGCGTGCGATCTGAGCCCGGTAATTAACAATAGGGCCCGACAACATCCTGGTAAGACGCTTAAATAAAGGAGATGATGGATTTCTTGGGTTGTTTTCGTCTCGTGCCATTTTTATCCCTTAATGAGAGCTATATATTCTTCGTTGAATTCGGCGCCCTCGATTGTCCGATTGTTTTCTTTTGTCATTTTATGTCCATGCATCCCATTGATGGTTGTAGATATGTTGGTTTTAGAAGTAGAAATAGATGACAAAAATTGCTTACTATACTCTATATCTTTCTGGCTTTCTACTATCACTGTATCCCTCACCCAGCACCCGATCGCAAACGACATAACCAAATCATCGTTGTAACTTCTCATCGCCTGCGGCCTCCCAGAGTGCCAAATAAACGTTTTCATTTCAGAAAGCAGCCGATTAGAGTTAATCTTAATTAGTTTGTTTCTCATAAACTCTTCCATCTTAGCTACGATAAGAGGCCTCGTTTTAGAAGAGGTGGTAAAACCTGGGATGACATTAGATTGCCATTGTGCGCTTAGTGGGTCTACGTATTGGTGGTCTCCCTTTCTAGAGTGGTATAGGTTAGGATACCCTTTATCAAGCAACTTTTTAAGTACTGCGTAGCCTATATTGTTGTTTTCTATGACTAACATTGGATTGCCGTATTCTCCGCAAACATTATATAAGATATCAGCAAAGTCATCTGGTGTAGGCTTTCCTACATATTCTGCCACCACTTCCATCGTTTCTAACTCAAATACATGGAAAGCGCTGTTATCCTTGCCATCACCGCGGGCAACATCTGCGACGATTAGGTGCGCCTTTGCCTCATCATATTTTTTCCAAATCCAGTAGTTTCTATCAAAGCCTGTCCGGTACTCAGGCGCAATTGCTTTTTCCAAATACCATTGAATGTCGTCCGGATGGATAACCGTCTCGCCAGACACATTAAAATTGCACTCCAATTCCTGCGCGATTTGGCGCTTGGACATGTTACGAGTCTCTTTTTCAAACCACTTTTTATCGCGATCGGGGTGCACGTCCCACAGTAGCGTGGTCATGTAAAAATCATTTGTGCCGGCTTCGGCTTCTACGCAGTTCTGATGAAACCAGTTTCCCACGCCGTTAGGAGTGGATAACGCAATACACCGACCGCCAGTAGATAATGTAGGATAGAGAGCCGTCCAAAGATCACCTAGCTTTTCAACATGGGCCGCCTCGTCAATTACCAACAAAGACAAAGCTTCAGAACGGCCTGCGTCGCCAGAAGTAGATGATCCCTTAATCTGTGATCCGTTGGATAGTTCAAAAGAGGTCCGATTATCAACAGTAATAGAAGCAATCTGCATCCACTCGGGGAGATTTTTAATGAGGGCTTTGACTTTTTTTACAAGGTTGGTGGCGGTTTGAAGCTTCGTAGCCACCACAAGAATATTTTTGTCTCGGTGGAATAACATAAGCCAGCTAATGTAAGAGGCTGTTACGGTAGATATGCCAAGCTGGCGCGCCTTTAAAATGATATTAAAACGATAATCGTTAAAATCCTGTAGTAGCTGTTGCTGATAGTCATAGGCTTTGAAAGGGATTGTTCCCTTTTGAGGGTGGGAGATCCTCCCATAATTCATTGTAAAGTAGGTCGGGTCTTTTCCGGCCTTAACGATCTCTTTTAAGATTTCTTGTTTAGTGAGGGTATTCCCCATAACATCTGTTACTTGCCTTTGCGAGTGTCGTTCTTGGGACGCTTATTCTTTGGGCCCAGGGAAAGCCATTTTTTGACGGCATCGTCTAGGCGATCGTCATCTGAGCCGGCCTCTATTTCATCAACCTCTTTCAGGCCCCCAATAAGGTAATCACAGTGAGCCTGTACATCCGTACGATAGTTGGACATACGCTGCACTAGAATATGATGCTCGCCCTCCTTGGTGAGAGTCAGGCTATTGCCGGTGATGGCCTTATATTCCTTCTTTAAGAATTTAACAATCTCTTGCAGTCGGCTGACGATGTCGTCCTCAAAACCATTATTCTTTACTTCTTTAACCCTCGTTTCTGCTTGATAGGTTAAGCGCAGAACGGGTCCGTGAAACTTCACATTAAAGCCGTCCATGACTCGGCGGTCATGAATATAGTGGCCGTTTTCTCGCTCTAGGCCGGCAGTCCGTGCGCGGCCATCGGCCTGCAAAGACTCTTCGTGGGCGCCATCCCATGCAGCATTTGCTGCGGCTTGATTAATTCCTTGAATGATTTCGTATACTGTTGCCATGTTATTCTTCCTTATTTGGTCTCCACCCTGTCGCCCACCGCTCTTCTCTGTCCGCTACATATTGTACATAACATTTAAAGCATGCTTCAAATTTATTCATATACAAATCATCGCGGGGATGAAAAGAATATTTTTCACAAACAGGACATGTCCTATTATGGTCTCTAGTAAGTAGTTTTTTATTTATTAAAAATCCGTCTTGTTCTACTTTGTCTTGGGTTTCGGCCAATTTAGCAAATTTCTGTCGCTCTTCTTGGGACTGGGTGATGTATCCCTTCTCTTTGGAATCATCCCAAAACCGTCTAGGATTATTAATAGCCTCATCTCCGTACTTTTGTGATATTGCCTTCTCTAGCTTAGCAACATATTCTTGTTTATCTTTATCCATTAGGGAACACTCGCATTAAATCCGTCGTCTTTTCAAGTAGTAATTTCATAAAATTTCCGTAGAGTAACCAAACATTTCAAAATCTACTTTATATAGTTCAGCGGCCTTCTTGCATATAGTCTTATTTTTAAAGAACTTTCTCCATTCTGGTCGTGCAGGGCCCCTATTAAGGTGCATAAGCTCACACTCCAGGTTTGGAAAAAATCTCTGTTTAAAATCTGAGAATTCCTCGGTGAAGTTTTCAAATTTATAAACGTGCTGCGCTGATGGCGCGCCATTCAAGGATATAAACGAATATTGTGGCCGGAAATGAGTCATTTTCATAGCGGCTGCTAGTCTTGCGTCGCTTTTCATAAATTCGGTAAAAGCTCGTATTGAGGGCTTTCGCAGCTTTTTGCGCTCCCAAGACCGGGCTGGGAAAGACACGTGGATAGTCTCTCCATTAAGGGCCCCCCCTGGTAGAGCGCTTTCTGGAGCTTGGGAACTATATAAAAACTTCTCCTCATAATAACGATAATAAAATGCTGAGACTAGACGATCATACGGATTTCTCACAAAGCATACAACAGGAAGATTTTCTTGGTAGGTATTGCCAACCCCATCGCTGCCATTATCCACCAATTCTTGTAATGTCAGATGGCCACCACCTGGTGCCTCAGATGGCGCGCCAATACTATTCTTAATCGATCGGCCGCCGGTTTTTGGAATATGTATAAAAATAAAGTTGTTGTCCATTATGGCGCCACGCTCGCTGTAAAGCCGGAAGTTGCGCTCCAGCCCGGGGTGGTTCCCTCATAGGCGCTTGCGTCTCCTACACTCATCACATCAGTAACAGTGGTGCCGGTACCGCCATTGTTATCGCCCATTCGCCACCACGATTTGAGGGAACTAGAAAGTGATAAGTCTCCGGGCGTGCCGCCGTTATATATATCAGTCACGTCCGCATCCGACAAGGCCTTAGACCATATGCTAACTTCGTCTAACTTTCCGCGGAACGTCTGATTTGATCCCGGGTTAAACCCGCCTATGTTAACGGAAGCGGCGGCTGATGTTCTGAGTCCGCTATAGCAAGGAACGTATACGTGAGCAACGGAGTCATAACACATAGGATAAGCGGTGCTGCCGTTATCATAACGGACTCCGTCCATATAATAATACATTGAGTCGCGACGAGCGTTTCCGCCGGCGCGAGAAGAGCCGGCGCCGTCTGCGGATCCAGATGGTGCACCATATTTAAGAACCAAATGGTGCCAGCCACTGGAAAGAGACGACCAATCTTGGGTTGTATCATATATAGCAATATCATTACCCGCGGAATCAAGAAGCTTGAAGAACACATATTTACTATTATGAAAGTTCATCTGCCATTCGCGGTAGGCACCGCCGCCGGCTGGGCTGGCCTTAGATATAAAAGGAGATGCAACGAAGGTGTCCTGTTGAAACCACATGCTAATGCTAAAGGGAGTGTCTCCCCCGGGCGCTGTAATGCCGCCGCCAGTACTAGATGTAAAATTATAACTGGTTGGGTTGGCTACTTGTAAGTAGGAATAATCAGGGGATCCCCCATTGTTACCAATGTGTATAGAATACGTATTGCTAAATCCTGTCACGAAATCTACACCATCAATAGATTCTATGTCACCTGCATCGACGCCATTGATAGTTTCTATATCGGCGATTGCGACTGCATTAACTTTACTAACTTCTGACATTACGAAATCTCTATATATGTTCCATCTGGATTAAAATAAATAAGATCGGTTGTGCCCGCACAACAATATCCAACTACTCGTACGAAATCCGCGGTGGCTGAGGGGGCTGTGGTATCAACATTTGCCGCCGTAGTACTAACATATAGGGGAAGCCCCTCATTCCATGTGCCCTGCAAATAGGTTGTCATTTGAAAAAACCCTCGCACCAGCATCCCATCACTTGATGGATCTGTTCCCAGTGCTATTCCCAGTAGTTGAGAGGCACCACTGGCTACGGCGTCTGCATCCGTTTCAGTCCACACGCCGCTAGTGTTTAAATAATAAAGCTTGCCTGCGGCCGTCGTTCCAGAACCAAAAGTAACTGATTCGCCCCCACCGGTGTCGTCGGCTAGCCAATCTAAGTAACCGTGATTAACATCTAGATGAATTCTCGGTACATCCTTGGAGATACCAATATCATTAGATGCTGAAACATATAACAGTGACGACTCATCACTATCAGTAGAGTCAACCCTTAAAAGGCACCCTAAAGTGGAAGAAGAAACATGTAAAGAGGCCAATGGCGCGATCGTTCCCATCCCGACTTTTGAGCGTGTCGCATGTGTAGAGGCGGTCACGTATAAAGCGGGCGTGGTGGCCGTGGCTTTGTCATAGGTAATGTCCAGTAGGGCAGCGGCGCCGGAGCCAGTAATGTGGGCGCCCATGTCTCCAGTATTAAAAGACAGGCTTCCCGTAGCGACCAGAGAGCCGGTTAATTTTAGTTCAGTTCCCGACCAAGTAAAATTGGCCGAACCACCAAAAGAGCCAGCATCATTATATTGAACTGAATTTACTGGGCTTGCGGGATCTGTAGATGTACTTGCGCCTAATTTTATAAAGTACCCCTCTAAAAAATATATAAGGCGGTCCCGGGTGCTGAGATACGGAGGAAGACTCATTTAACTATTTGTGTTGACAGTGCAAAAATTCCCAGAGAGGTAAGCGTACCCACGCCAAAACCCAAGGCCACCATCCACGGGTCTTTACTCGGGTTCTGTTTGATAACCAGATCGTATAAACGATCATTTTCGGCGGCCTTCAAAATCATCATAGATTCATATTTATCTTTCCATGATGTAATCTCAATATCTTTATAGTCCAGCTGGAGTTTAAAATTCTCGGATTGTATATGAAGCTCATAATTAATTCGCAAATCACAAGACGCATTTTCAAATTTCTTATCTGCGGCGATTTTTGCTGCGGCCTCTATAGATAGCAAAACCCCATCAAAAGGCACCGAATCTCCGGCCCTAACAGATATCACACTATAATCGTTTGCCCCGATGCCAGTATCTTCATATTCCCCAGTCGCCAGGGCAACAGAAGGAAATATTAAAACAGAAGCCAAATAAAGAGATAATATTTTCTTAATCATTTATTAAGTCCAAACGCATCGGCCAACTCCTGGGCCAGTCTCTCAGGATCATTATAGCCTTCATCTACTAATCTTTTAAGTTCGGCCTCTTTTTGCTTATCTAAAGTTTCGTCGCGAGCTTCGAACTCGGCTTCAACTTGAGCCTTTCGTTTCAGATGCTCTTCAAGACGAGCATTCTTTTCTGCCACCTCTGTATTGTGAATGTGAGCTAAAGTCTCCATTTCTTGATCATGGGCATTGCGGCCCGAGTCTATCAAATCCAAAACACGTGCCAAGAAGGCGCCATTGCGACTAAGAGCCCCAACAAGACACGCACACAAAAAAAGCAGAGCAACAACAATTGCCCACCAAAACTTTTTGGCCCAAAGCCATGCTTTTTTAAAAATTAATTTTAATTTTAAAAGGTCCACTATTTGTATCCTTTCAACTTAGCAACAGCATCGATTACAGTTTGGCCACCTATGTAAACGCATGTAATAATTACCCAATCAGCCGAAGCCAAATCTGCGAACAACAACAAGCCGGTGGCTGTGGACCACGCTAATAACTTACGAGATACAAGCTTATCCAGTCCCTTGTCTAATATATGTCTCATCATCTAACCCTCCAATACTCTAATTAGAAGCAGAGATAAACTATGTCTAAACAACTTAAGCTCAAATTCAAAAAAATACTCAAAAAAGCAGACTTTATGAATGCAGATTTAGAGTACCACCAAGAAATGTCTTCAGAGGCAAAAAATCTTTTTAATGAAGAAGTCCAAAGTTTAATAGGAGAACTCTCCGATGAAGACCAAGAAGCCCTGAATCAAAAACGCGACGAGCCGGGTGCTCCTTTAATAAGCGAATCAGAGGAAGGAGGGCCCTCGCAAGATCCAGAAGAGCCGCCGATCTCCTACACCGACTGTACAAGCCTCGTCGTAACTGACACCGACATAGAAGAGGAATCACCGCGCAAAACAAAGTCTATTGAATTAAAAAAACTATTTCGTAAGATTGCTGAACAATCTCATCCGGACAAAGTCCGAGCTGATGGGTTTTCTGAGAAGGAGGTGACCAGGCTTGAGCGCGTATTCAAAAAAGCCCACAGAGCTTACGAAAATGAAAACTGGTATGTATTATATTCCATCGCCGTTGACCTAGATATTCCATTAGAAGCGCCCAGTGACGCGTCTATTGAATGGCTTGAGGAAGACATTAACAAGACAATGCATCAGATTAATATGATTAAAAATTTAGTTGCGGTCGTGTGGTTTACCGGAAATGACCAGGTCCGAAAAGAGGCTCTCCGCTATTATTTCTTGCAAATATATAATTTTACTCACCCAACTCTATAATTCTATAATCAAAATTTGGCCACTCTTTCTTTTCCTCTTCAATATATTTCTCTGCTTCTTTTTCTGTGGTAAAAATGCGCGCATAAGATTCATGTGCTATCGGAAAATAATGCCAGTCTAACCAAAAATGAACATATTTTAAAAATTCATCTCTATAAGCTCCCTTTTTCAGCCGTCGTTGGACGTGATACACTCCGGGCTTCGGAGTTTCGGGTTCTGGGCCTACTACCGGGTCATTGGGTGACTCGGGCGAATCCGTTGGCTTTGTCAATGGTTATCTCCATGTCCACGATATCCTTGAGCGAGTCTACGTGTGAAATAAGTATCACCGTTTTAAAATACATTTTGATCAACTGTAAAATTCGCATGAATCCCTCCATGTTTTCGGCATCCAAAGCTGTTCCCGGTTCATCAAGAATAAAAATGTTACCCTTTGGGAGGGATGACACTGACAGCAACGCTAGTCGGATTGCCATGGCCGCTACAGTTTTCTCAGCGCCAGATCCCATCTCAATGGGTCGGGGATCGTGCTTTGGGTGCTTGATCAGAATATCAAGCTTCCGGCCATCTTCCTGAAAGAAAACGTCAAAGTCCACAATATTAGACAATACCTTTGCTATCTCTCCATTAATAACCGGGAGGCGCTTCTTGATAATGTCATAAGCAATTCCGTTAGAATGAGTACATCTCATGAATAAATCATAAGCTGCATACTCCTCACGTATTTCACTAAGTTCTTGCTTCTTCTCTTCAAGGTCCACAACTTTCTGCTCCATTGAGCCAAGTTGGCGATGATGCAGGTTGATGCTATCCTCTCGGTCGATAATATCGGTGTGAAGACCTGCGATCACCTCGTCCACCTCATCACGAGAGTTAATCAGCTTCTCAATGTTTTTAATAAGATCCTTTTTCTCCTCATATAAATCAACCTTTTCGTTTACATTACCCAATCTATGGCGATAACTCTTAATTTTTGCGTAAAGCTTCTCAATAGAAACCTTATTGTCCCGTTTCTCTATCTCGATGTTGTTCTTGTGAATAATCGTGTTGTTATAGTTCTCAATAAGATTGATCATTTCGGCTGAGTTGACGGAAACCACTTTGGTCTTGTGGTCTTTCGCTTCTTCTATCTTATCGATAATTTCTACTTCTAGCGCCGGCAGCTCAATCGCTGCCACATTTGCGTCATGAATAAACTGACAAGTGGGATATTTATTTCCGCATGGTACCTCATCAAGAAGCTCAATTTTCTTAAACATCGCCTTATAATCATTGTCCATGAGGCGCGCTTTGTTAACCGTATCTTCGTACTTTTGCTTAAATTCGTCGTAGTCTTTCTTCTGCGCTAGGAGATCCTCAATATCAATGGTGGTTAAAAAATCATCATATTCTTTGAGCTTCTCATTATAAGCCCCGTTCTCTTGTTTGAGTTCTATGATATTAATATCAGTGTCATCAACCTTTTTCTCTAGAGTTGAGCGCTCTTCTAATAGGTTTTTAATATCAAGGCGCTCAGCAGGGATGGAATCAATCTGTTCCGTCAGGTCTGTTTGCTGCTGCAGGGCATCAGATAGAGCAACCCTCAATTGTTCACAGCTGGAAACTTCTTTATCTAGTGCCCTTTGTGCTTCAGTGTGCTGCAACTCTGCAATTGCAATGTCATTGTTATAATCAACGTCGCCAACGCGGCGTAGGACCGCCTTTAGATCACCACCATCTTCATGAGCTAGCTTAAACTTTTTCTCAAAGATGTCCAAATCCAAGAACTTAGCCAAAATTTCCTTCCGACGTGTAGAGCCCTCTTTAATGAATGACAAACTATCAAGCTGACTTGACATAGATGTCAGAAGAAAATCTTCTACCGTACCAAAACGCTTGCGAATATGAGCATCAGTCTCGTTGCGTGTGGTGCCATTAAGACTTATCTGTTCGCCCACTTCGGGGTCAAACCCACTGAAGTCTAAAAAAGTACGGGCTTCGTTCGTCACTTCGCCCTTGAGTTTTTTCACATATTTCTCAGACTGACGTTCAATAGTGTAGGTCTTGTCCCCCACTTGTAGTTCAAGACGGCCCATACAATTTTTCTTATTCTGATTGATGATATTATAGTTCTTCCGCTCGTTCTTGGACGTAGTGTTAAACATGGCATAAAGAAGGCCATCGATAATACTGGACTTTCCTGAAAAGTTCTTGCCAAAAATGCCGACAATACCATTAAGATTATTAAAATCAATGGCATTTCCTTCGCCATAATTAAAAAGATTGTCCCACTCAAACTTATTGAGGTTCCAATTCACGTTGCGAGCGACCTCCTCGGTCTCTTCAATCTTGGAGTTGTACTTCCGATTTAACTCAAAAACCCTTTCAAGCATGGGCTCACTCGGCTGATAGTCTACCAAATACTCACGAATAAGGTTCTCCTGTACCCCTTTGTCTCGCAGATTCTCAACCTTAAACCCAGCACCAATCTCAACAGTTCCCCGTTCTCCTGCCGCACGATTTAAAAACGTGATGCTCTCGGGCTTGAAGCGGTGCTTCGCGACCTCCACAGCCTTGCGCATAACGTCAAGGGGGAGATTATTGTTGCTCACGAGTCGTAAGCGAGCCGTAGCGGGAACCTTGGTTCCCTTTGGCATGCGGCCCTTTGGCGTGAGTTCTATTGTTACGAATGGTTTTGGATTAAGCAAAACATGGTGACTCACGCGAAATTCGTTTTTATCTTCAATTTCCCAAATCAAAAATCCCTTGTCATTTGTCTCA
>Ga0080013_1002619_pt1 | contig 20769 bp, 28 predicted proteins | sample ETNvirenome_6_85_FD_69236 | JGI IMG/M metagenome (GOLD analysis project Ga0080013, IMG submission 69236) | Marine viral communities from the Pacific Ocean - ETNP_6_85 (SPADES assembly) (version 2) | ecosystem: Environmental > Aquatic > Marine > Oceanic | place: Pacific Ocean | collected 2013-06-19 | reverse complement strand
AAGTATCTAGATATCTAGAGAGTGGAGACTTACCACATCTTCTTTTTTATGGAAGGGCTGGTACAGGTAAGACCACACTCGCAAAGTTATTGGTTAATAATATAGAATGTGATCATCTATACATCAACGCTTCCGATGAAAATAGTGTAGATACAGTTCGTAATAAGGTTCGTAATTTCGCTTCCACTATTGGATTTAAAGATATGAAGGTTATTATATTGGATGAGTGTGATTACATCACACCTAACGCACAAGCCGCTTTGCGTAACCTTATGGAGACTTTTTCTAAACACACTAGATTTATATTGACTTGTAACTATGTAGAACGAATTATCGATCCGATACAAAGTCGTTGCCAACCATTTCAGATAGTTCCACCATCAAGAAAAGAAGTCGCTGTTCACCTAAACAACATACTGAAAGAAGAGAATATTACTTTTGAAATGGATGATGTGGCCACATTGGTCAATGGTGGTTATCCGGATATTCGTAGGGTAATCAATTTTGCTCAAAGGCAAGTGGTTGATGGTAAGTTATCAATTGAGCAAGATAATTTGGTTGCTATAGATTTGAATATAAATGTATTTTGTTCTCAGTTAGTAAATGTGTTAAAGACGCAAGATAAGAAAGACGCTTTTGTTACTATTAGAAAGATGTTGGCTGATAATAAGATATCAGATTTTGCTGACTTGTTTCGTTTACTCTATGATGAAGTTGATAATTATGGTAAAGGGCACGTAGCAGAATGTATTTTAACCATAGCTAAATATCAGTTATCAGATGCACAGGTGGTTGATAAAGAGATAAATGCTATGGCTATGTTAATAGAATTATTAGGAGTTATAAAATGAATATGAAAGCACAGAAACCAATGCCACAATCACAAGCACAGGTACAGGTAGATTTGAAAGACGCTGATACTATGAAATGTGATGAGTGTGATAATCCAGTTTTTATCCCAGCTTTTTTTATAAAGAGACTTTCACCAATTGTTTCGCCGACAGGTAAAGAAGCATTGATTCCAATTCAGGTGTATAGCTGTGGGAATTGTGGTAAAGTTCCAGATAAGTTAAAGCAAGATGTCGAAGGTTAAAAGAAAAAATTTATTTGATCATATAAGTGCTATAACATCACAGCAACATCCTAATTATTGGGATGAGATTTCTGATGAAGATAAGAAGTCGTGGTCTAATTATATGGTAAATCGCTTTCTATCTATGAAAATGGATTGGGTAGAATTTGTAAACGAAGTACAGAAATATCCATTAAAACCTAAAGAATTATATAAAGTTTATACAGATATTTTGCCAAAGAAAAGACAATGGTTAAAATATATTAAAGGAGATAAAGAGATGAAGTATCCAAAATGGGTTTATGAGATAGTAGCTAAACATTTACAATGTAGTTCGAGGGAAGCTTCGGATGCTGTAGATATGTATGAATTATCTCACGGAGGTCAGGCTGAACTTACTGATATTTTAATTAAGTATGGTAGAACTGAGCAGGAGATTCGTAAGATTGGCTTATGAGCGTCACAGACTTTACAGTCGAAGAGATACCTAGAAAATCACTTGTTAGCTTCATAGAAAAACACCATTACTCACATAACGTAAATGGTGTACAATCTCTATATCACTTCGGATTGTATAGAGAAGGTAATTTTGGATTACCGACAATGATAGGGGCTATGATGTATGCTCATCCGTCTATGCCAGCAACGGCAGCTAAATACAATCCTATCAATCCAGATAAGTGTTTGGAACTTAGACGATTAGTTTGCATTGATGACACGCCAAAAAATACAGAAAGTTATTTTATAGGACAAACATTCAAATGGCTCAAAGAAAATACCGACATGGAAGTTATAGTTTCATTTGCTGACCAACATCAGGGACATACTGGCGTAATTTACAAAGCCACTAACTTTGATTATTTAGGGGAAACTGGAAATGGTAGGATACTAATGGTAGATGGTAAAGAAATGCATAGTAGGTCTTTAAATCAATTAGACAGACCATATGGTAGGGAATTGAATCGTAGATATAAAGCTAGAGATAAAAATATATTTTGGAAGAACACAAAACCTAAACATATTTATACATACTATCTAAATAAAAAAATTAAAAGACAAATCAAGAGGTTATAATGAGTAATATAAAAGAATCTAAAAACAAAAAAGAAGTGAATTCTTATTTAACAGGTGACCATGGTGATATTGTAACAATGATGGAACAAGAGTGGCCAGAGATGACCAAGGAATTTAAAAGATTACAAAGAGAACAATATGAATTGTTCTGCCACAAACAGCACGATTATGGTCCTGGTAATATATCAGTTGGTTCACCACTATTGACGGAAGAAGATATTAAATTATCACTTACTGGTTTATGGTTTCGTATGAATGATAAGATACAAAGACTAAAAACTTTGTTGATGAGCAATAGGACTAATGCTGTAACCGATGAACCAATGGAAGATGCTTACTTAGACGTTAGTAATTATGGAATTATGGCTACGATTGTAAAGAAGGGTAAGTGGGGAAAGTAGTGGGTAGAATATCATATAGCCAATACTCAATGTGGGCTCAATGTCCACATAGATGGAAAACGGCTTACGTTGATGATAAGAGGGAGTTCAAAGAAAGTATTCATACTCTTTTCGGAACATCAATGCATGAAGTGATACAAACATTTCTTACTGTTATGTATGAAGATACAGCAAAAGCTGCTGAAGCTTTACCCTTACCTGAAATGTTAAGAATCAGAATGAAGAGAAACTACGAAAATGCTATGACAAAAAATGGTGGAGTTGAGTTCTGTACGCAAGCTGATATGGTAGAGTTCTATGATCATGGTCTATTAATATTAGAGTTTCTACGAAAGAAGAGAGCTCAGTATTTCAGTAAGAAAGGTTATGAGCTTATTGGTATAGAAGTTCCACTTGACTTTGATTTACCCAATGGTATTAAGTTTGTAGGTTACTTGGACGTAGTAATCAGAGATACAGTAAGAGATGTGATTAAAATTTATGATATTAAAACTTCTACTATGGGCTGGAATAAGTATATGAAGGCTGACAAACTAAAAAGTGATCAGTTACTATTATATAAGCAATTTTACGCTAAGCAATATGACCACCCGTTAGATAAAATTGAAGTAGAGTTCTTTATAGTCAAACGTAAATTATGGGAAAACATGGACTTTCCACAAAAGAGAGTTCAGAAGTTTGTACCCGCTAATGGCAAACCATCGATCAATCAAGTAACAAAAAAGTTGAGCGAATTTATAGAAGAGTGCTTTGATTCTGATGGAGAACATAATACCGAACATACTTATAGTAAACAGGCATCTAAAAAGAATTGCAGATTTTGCGATTTCAATCAAACGGAATTTTGTGATGCGGGAGTAAAGTGATGAAAGTAAATCTTAGAATGAATCTATCTCATTTTTTAAATAAGCCATTTGAAGAAGATGTTATAAAAAAGTTGGAAGGTGCCCACAACGATTCCGTGAAGTATTATTTAACCCTTTGGTATGAAGATGGTTCGCTTAAACCCAAAGATTTAAAAGAGTTTTTAGTTAAATATGAAAATCGGCTACATTTTAAAACCAATATAAAAGTTGGTAATGAATTGAAATTTAATGATTTTATTTGGTTTGATATTATTAATCAAAATTATGTTGATACTTCAAATAGGATCAGATTTCAATATACTTATAATAGTAAAGAAGATATTTTAAATGGATTAGATGAGTTTCATAAGTGTGCTAAATTCTGTACATCTGACAAACCAGCTAAAAAACAAAAGAGGAACGACTATGAGAGTAGCGATCGTGGGAAGCAGACAATATACAAATAAAAGACGTATTCAAGAGTTTATCTTTAAGCTAAAAGAAAAATATGGAGATGAGTTGGAGATAGTAAGTGGTGGCCAAAAAGATGGTGCTGATGGATATGCTAAAAAATACGCTTTAGAGTTTGATACCAAATATTCAGAGTTCCCGCCCGTTCATTATACTTACAATCAACATTGTGTCCTTGAAAGTTATAAATATAGTAGACCGTATGCTGTCTGGCATTATCATGATAGGAACAAACAGATAGCAGAATATACTGATGTAATGGTTGCATTCATACCAAAAAATCATATCTCGAAGGGAACTGAAAGTGCTATAAAAGAAGCAATAAAAAAACAAAAAAAATATGTTATAATAAATTAGTTCTTACTATTTATATATATATATACGGAGGAAATGTTATGCTAAAACTAACATCCGTGAAGTTATTAGACAATCTATACAAAAAATTCAAAATAAGCAATTTAGATGATAACTTTACACTACAAAAGCTAATCAATCGATCTATGGACATGTATGTTCACAATGAGAAATTTAGAAGCACTATCAATGAATATAAAAATCTTAAACCAAGCGGTAGTGCTTTATGAACAAGTGGTTAAAAGCCGAATTGGATTATTGGAAATCCCAACGTTCCGAAGCCTTAGCTACATTAGATTTATATTTTAATAACTCTGTAGGTATTGGAGAACGTTCTGATATATCCAACGAAATACACGATTGGACAAGCAAATTGTCTGAAGCTACAGCGAATATGCAGAATTTAAGAACATACTTTTTGGATGATGGAAAAGTAAAAAATGTTAAAAGTTTATTAAACGATTAAGAGGGTTAATATGAAGAAAAAGAAGATACTGCTTCTGTCAGATGATATGAGAATGTCATCTGGTGTTGGTACAATGTCACGCGAGATAGTTATGGGCACATTAGATCATTATGAATGGGTTCAGATTGGCGGCGCAATAAAACATCCGGATGCGGGTAAATTTATTGATCTAAATGATTCGGTTAGAGAAGAAACAGGAATAGATCACGCATATTTGAAAATAATTCCTGTAAGTGGATATGGGTCTCCGGAGTTAATACGACATGTAATGGCAACTGAAAAGCCGGATGCTATTTTACACTATACAGACCCTAGATTTTGGGAGTATCTATATCAAATGGAACATGAGATAAGACAAGAGATACCAATTTTTTATTACAATATTTGGGATGATTTACCTTATCCAATGTGGAATGAACCATTTTATGAGTCTTGTGATTTAATTATGAACATCTCTAAACAAACAGTTAATATTGTAGATAATGTTCGTCAGAATGTACCAACTAATGAGTGGAATAATACATATGTCCCGCATGGTATTAATGAAAAAGATTTTTATCCTATTAATGAACTTGATATTAAAGAATGGGGCGATTTGTTAAATTTTAAACGAAATGTTACTCAAGATAGGAAATATGATTTTATAGTATTTTGGAATAATAGGAATATTAGACGAAAGTTGCCTGGTGATGTTATAATGGCATTTAAAACATTTTGTGATATGTTGCCTGAAGATAAAGCTAAGAAATGTGCTCTTGTTATGCATACTCAACCTAAGGATCAAAATGGAACTGATTTGCCGGAAGTTGTTAAAAATGTTTGTCCTGATTATGATGTTATTTTTTCACATAAGAAATTAGAATCTAAAGAGTTGTGTTTTCTTTATAATATAGCTGATGTCACAATTAATATGGCATCCAATGAAGGATTTGGTTTGGGCACTTGTGAGTCATTAATGTGTGGAACACCAATTTCAGTAAATGTTACAGGTGGAATGCAAGACCAATGTGGATTTAAGCACTGCTTGAATTTCCTTACTGCTGATGATTATAGTTGGGTACATTCATTACATGAAGCAAAGAAATGGAAAGATAATCCTGATTTGACTTGGGGCGAGTGGGCTAAACCAGTTTGGCCATCCAATCGTTCATTACAGGGCTCGATACCTACACCATACATTTTTGATGATAGACCTCGATTTGAGGACTTTGCTGATGCTCTTAAAGAATGGTATGATATGGGACCAGAGAAACGAAAGGAATGTGGTCAGCTGGGTCACGAGTTTGTTATGAGTAGTGATGCTATGATGAGTGCTAAAGCTATGTGTCAGAACTTTATAGATCATATGGATACAGCATTTGAAAAATGGACACCACGTAAACGTTACACAATTTTTAAAGGGTAGGAGATAATATGAGACCATTAGTATTAGTTACAGGACCACCAGCAACACGAAGTGGGTATGGTGCGCATGCGAGAGATTTAATTCATGCTTTAATTGAGATGGATAGATTTGACATTCATATAAATTCTTTGAGGTGGGGTAATACTCCAATGAATGCTCTTAATGAAAACGATCCTAAAGATAAGTTAATCATTGATAGATTACTGAAAGAACATAGTATGCCACGACAACCAGACATACATTTTCAAATAAGTGTTCCGAATGAATTTACTCAAATTGGTAAATACAACATTGGAGTTACTGCGGGTATAGAAAATACAGCACCAAAGGGAGAATGGATTGATGGTTTGAATAGAATGGATATGAATATTGCTGTATCTAAATTTGTTAAATATACATTTAATCACATTATCTATGATAAATTTGATGACAAAAAACAAAAAATCGGTGAAGTAAAAATGGTTAAACCGATGGAAGTTCTTTTTGAAGGCGCAGATTTAAATATATACAAAAAAACGAATGAGTTTTCTAAGGAGTTAGTAGATGAGATGGATAAAATTCCTGAAAAATTTGTATTTTTGTATACTGGACATTGGCTGCAGGGTGATTTGGGTCAGGACAGGAAAGATACGGGTATGCTGGTTAAGACTTTCTTAGAAACTTTTAAGAATAAAGAAAAACAACCAGCCTTGTTACTAAAAACAAGTGGTGCTACATTTTCTATTATAGATAGAAATGGTATGTTAGAGAAGATAGAAGATATAAAAGAGTCTGTAAAAGGTAAATTACCTAATGTATATTTATTACATGGTGATATGGCGGATGAAGAAATAAATGAATTGTATAATCACCCAAAAGTAAAAGCTCATATTACATTTACACACGGAGAAGGATTTGGTAGACCACTATTAGAAGCATGCTTTTCTGAGAAACCCATTATAGCTCCAGATTGGAGTGGGCAAAGAGATTTTCTTAATAAGAATAATGCTATTCTTCTGCCGGGCACCCTAATTGATGTCCATAAATCAGCGGTACCTGACGAAATGTTGCAAGAAGGCGCACAATGGTTTGCGGTAAATTATCAATATGCTTCTCAAATGATGTTAAAAGTTTTTAAAGAATATAAGAAGTACACTTTATCAGCTAAGAGGCTAGCAATATCTAATAAAGGTAGTTTTTCATTAAAAGGTATGAATAAAAAGTTTGAAGAGATATTAGATAAATATCTTCCTAAATTCGAAGCGGCTCCACAGGCAGTAAATTTGAAACTTCCGAAGCTGAAAAAGATTGCCAAACCTGATTCGAATAAACCTACAAAAATGAAATTGCCCACACTAAAAAAGGTTAGTCATGGAAAGTAGAACAAATTGTCCATTATGTAAAGAGTTGCACAATAATTGTTTTTTGGAACAAACTGAACTTGAAGGGGAACCATTCGAGTCATATATGTGTTTTGGATGTGGAATGACAACTAATTCTTATTTTTCATTGGAAAGCGAAAAGTTAGAAGAGATGGTTGAAAATAATACACAGCTTATGAACGATTTGAAAATTATAGACGATGAAAGAGGCTTAATCTGGTTTCCGTCAATAGTCAATATGGGTGAAAGGGGTTTAATATATCCCGATGGTAACGTAAATGATTGGTATTGGCATTATGCGAAAATAGTAGATGTACCCGAAGATGAGAGAGATGAATATGGTGGACATGATAAGAGATTAGATTTGGAAAATCCAGAAAAATTTGGTCAATTTGAATTTATGGACGCTTGTAAGGCTATGGGTATAATGGTGGAAGCTGATGGCTAAGATAGGTTATAGTTGGTCTAAAGTTGAACGTGGTGATATAATATCTTTTAGATATAAGAATAAGAAAGGTAGAATTTTAAGAAGAACTATATTAGTTTTAGAACCAAAGTTATCAAATACAGCAAAAAACCCATCAAGTAAGTTTTTAATGCATGGAATACAATTAGAAGTTTCTAATAGGCCTACAAACGCACCTAGCGTATTGCAGAACATATTGGAATCGGCTGGTGATGTAGACGTGGTAGATAAAGATAAAGAAGTATATAGAGTAGATTTAACAGAATCAACAAAAATAATTTATTCTAAATTGAAATCATTAGTTAAACAACATGGTATTTACAGAACTTATAATTATGATAAAGCTACAAAAAGTCAGATATTTTTAGAAGATTTGAAATTACAAAAGACATTTGTTGAGGAGTTAGTTGGTGAAAATTAGTTATGGTATTACAGTATATAATGAAGCCGATGAATTAAATAAGTTATTAGAAATACTAATCCATAAAACAGATGCTGAAGATGAGATAGTAATATGTGTAGATGGCGATGATGATGGTGTAAGGTTCGTATTAGATAGCTGGACACAGCAATATGCTCATGCCAAGATGATAAAGGTATATCAGAGGAAGCTTGATAAAGATTTTGCTGCTCATAAAAATTCAGTTATAGAAAATTCAACAGGTGATTATATCTTTCACATAGATGCCGACGAGTATCCACATGAAAATTTATTACTTAATTTAAAAACTATATTGGAAGTGAATGATGTAGATTTGATTTGGATACCAAGAGTAAATACAGTAGATGGTATGAAAGCAGAACACATTCAGAGATGGGGTTGGAGAGTTAATGAAACGAGTTGGGTAAACTATCCAGATTATCAGGCTCGTGTATTTCGGCGTGACAGCGGAATTCGTTGGGAAAGGCCATTACATGAATTTATTGTGGGGTGTAAAACTTACGCTCATTTGCCACCACACGAAGAGTTAAGTCTGTATCATCCAAAGACGATAGAAAAGCAAGAAAAGCAAAATATGTTTTATAATGAAAATTTTAGTAGAGCGATGAATGTGAGGTGAATATGATAGAACCCATGGTGTTTTTTAGAATTGTTGATAATGTTTTATATAAAGCTGGAGATGTTAATGTTTTGGGCTTTGAAGAATCAGAAGGATTAAGAATTCCAGATGACTATCTTAAAAACCGCACATTTGTAATTATGAGAATGTGTTTAGGTATTGGTGATTGGGGCGTGGTGTCTGCTATGCCAAGACTACTTAAACAAAAGTATTCAGATTGTAAGGTTTATTTACCAACTGCTGAACTACAAGAAAAGATATGTGGTGATATTGGAGAGGAATGGAATAGTTGGAATAATCCATTTGAGAATGGAGTTAATGTATTTAAAAATAATCCATACATTGACGGCTTTGCAGATAGTGTTGGGGGTGAGATATTCCACGATCACTACAGAGTCTACAATAAAGACAAACCAAATATTCCTATGCTAGAACAAATGTTAAGGTTTTGGCAGTTTGAAGAAGATGAGTGTAGGGATTCTGCTCCTGAGATATATTTTAGTGACGAAGAAAAAGAGCTAGGTAATAAAATTATAAAAGAATATGTCGGTGAAGAAGAGTATGGTTGCTTGTTATTATCAGATAGATATGATTATACTATGGATAAATTAATGTTGGATGTCGTAGAGCCAAACTTAAAGCATTTTTATTGGACAGAAAGACCAATTGAACAAACTTCATTTAATACTATAAATAAAGCTTTAGATATGAGAAATATGCCGGTTAGAATGCAACTTTATATTAGATCTAAGGCTAAGTACAATATTGGTAATCAATGTGGAACTACGCAATTAACAACACGTTACTCTAAAACATATACAATTCAAAGACAATTTCCAATTGCTCATAACTTTGTACGTGGTGAGATATATCTGACAAACGATAAGGTAAGAAATCTGTTAAAAGGTTTGCCTGATAAAACGGAATCAAAAACTACTACAAGTTTAAAATTTAAGGCTGATTTCATAGAGTTCTTTGATAAAGAAGAATATAAGGATATGAAAATATTAGAAGTTGGTTCTTCATTAGGTCACAGTACAGGAATGTTAAGTTACTTATTTAAAAAAGTTGTAGCTCTTGACAATCTTTATGAAAGGCACGAACAATCAAAGAAATTAAACAGTGGTAGTGAAAATATAGAATATGTCGTTATGGATGTCTACAGACAACGTTGGAACTTTGAACATATGGATATTGTATTTATAGATTGTGTTCACGACTATCCTCATATAAGAAGTGATGTAGACAATTCTATAAAGACTTTTGGTAAAGGAACTATAATTGCCTTTGATGATTATGGTTTGTTTCCTGAACTGAAACGTGCAATAGATGAGTATATTGATAATAATCAATTAAAAGTTTTGAAAAAGATAGGTCAGTTAAAGGGTACATACTTTCCAACAACACAATTTAAAGTACTAAGAGATTATGAGGGTATAATATGTCAAGTAATGTAGTTTACACTTCTGTATTCGGCGGATACGATAAAATTACAGAACAAAGTTCGGATGGCTGGGATTGGAAATATTTTAGTGAAGAAAATAGCATACCATTGTATGAAGATAATAATAGAAATGCTAAACGGTTTAAGATATTACCACATAGATATTTACAGAACTATGAATATAGTATTTTTATAGATGGAAATATGGGTATCAGAGGAAACTTGGATGAGTTAGTTGATAAGTATTTGAGTGATTCAAACGTTGCTTTCTTTAGTCATAACAATAACGAATTAGATGCAAGAGATTGCGTTTATAAAGAGGCGCAGACTATACTTGATTTGGGTTCTAAGAATATGAAACTTACGCCCGAAAGGGGTATGTTAAATTATAAAGACAATCCAAAGATTATACTTAAACAATTTGATAAGTATGTTAAGTTAGGGTATCCTCAGAATAATGGATTAATAACGGGTATGGTAATTTTGAGAAGGCACAATGAAGCTGATTGTATAGAGACAATGGAAGATTGGTGGACAGAGATTAAATACAATAGTAAAAGAGACCAATTAAGTTTTAATTATTGTGCTTGGAAGAATGATTTGAAGTTCAATTATATGGAAGGTGATTCTAGAGATAATGAATATTTTTATAGAGATACAGATGCACATATAGGAAAGAAATGAAGAATATAATTTTTATACCTTATATAAAAAGAGAAAAAGATTTAACTGGTGAATCAAGCATTGGTCATTCAAACAGACATCAAGGTTATGAATGGGGGATAAACTCTTGGAAAGCTTGGGCTAAAAAGAATGGTCACGAAGTATATGTTATGTCCGACTTACTGTGTCCTGAATCTGAGATGTTAATAACTTGGCAAAGATGGCAGGTTCTAAATATATTAGAATATAATGAAATAGAATATGATCAAGTATTAGTTGTTGATGCTGATTCAGTAGTTCATCCGGATTGCCCTAATTTCTTTGAGATGACAGATGGTAAATTTACGAGTGTATTAACTGATGGTGACTTTGAATGGATAAATAGAGCTATAAATGGTTACTCTAAAATGTTTTGGAACAAAGAATTTTGTATACCATCTTTTGAATTTTTCCAAACGGGCTTTGTTGTTATCAATAAAACTCACAAAGAATTTTTTGATAAAGTTTTTAATTTTTATGAAGAAAATAAACAAAAAATTATTGATTCGTATGATATATTACTAACTGGGAGTGATATAGCATTGATGAATTGCATGAGAAAAGAATTTGGTTTAGAAATGAAACTCTTGCCAAGACAATTTGGTATGATGGATATGGTTAGAAAGCAGCTATTCTTTTTCCATCCAAGTTGTTATTGGGAAGATAGTTTAACCAATCTTTACAATTCAGGTTGGATTTACCAATTCAATGCTATACCACCAAGTGAAATGGGGAGAGATAGAACTTATTGGATGAAAAGAGTATATGAGGAATTGTACAAATGAGAAAAATAGTAGGATTTACAAGCGGCTACTTTGATATTATGCATCCAGGTCATGTTATGATGCTCGATGAATGTAAGAGATATTGTGATTATTTAATTGTCGCTGTACATGAATATAAAACTAAGACAAAACAACCAGATGGTCGGAATAAAGAAGAACCTATATGGTCTCCAAAAGAAAGACTTATGATGGTTGATGCTAACAAATATGTTGATGAGGCTTTTCTTTATGATGGCGAAGAAGGTTTGTATGATTATCTAAGAGAAAATCAGAATGGAATAGATGTTCGTATTTTGGGTGAAGATCACATAGGCAAACCATTTACAGGTGATGATTTAGATATTGATATTATATTTAATAGTAGGAGTCATAATTATAGTACTACGAATACAATAGCGCAGATAATTAAGGAGAGAACTGAGTGAGTGTAGAGTTTATTTTTTCGGAGTTTGGTTTAAGATCAACCGCTAATCAACCAGGAAGTTTTACAGATGAGTATAGATTAGATCCAACTTATTCTTCTGTTAAGGAGTTCTTTCCAGAAGCTAAACTGACATTGTATACTGATACAGAAGAACTCGCAAAGAATTATTCTGATGTAGAAATTAGATTGGTTGATGTTGAAGAGAGTCCTTTTACAAAATCCAATCATAGGTGGGGATGGCACTGTTGTGATTATTATGAGGCTCGGGGATTGTTAGAGTCGGATGCTGATATTGCAATTTCAGTTGATTCAGACCTTATGTTTATTTCAGATGAAGTTAGAACGATTTTACCTATTACAGAAAAGTTTGGTGTATGTGTTCCAACTAATGAAAGGCAGATGGTAAAGGTTGATGGTATTTATACAAAAGGAAATGATGGTGATTATCATTTAGATGAAGATGCGAGTAGGGGTAACCTACTAACCTATGATTTATGGTGGTGTAGCTTCGACACCGATGACAACAGGGGTAGAGCTTGGTTAAGTGAATTTTGTAGGCTAATGGAAACTAATCCAAAAAGAGCACCATTACAAATGAGTAGGGCCAGTTGGAATACAGGAGTTCATCCTTACTCTATGCCACAACAATGGGGAGTGGGAAGTGGATATATAGGATGTGGAAATGAAATAATATTACACGTCGGTCATACAAATGTACAAGATCATTATTTAGAGAGGAGAATATAGTGAAGATATATTGCATACTATTCGATACAGTTCCGAGACATCCAAAAATTAAAGCGTTATTTGAAAAGAAAGGTTTACATTATGCTGACCATATAACTTGCAGTTCAACTGTTCCAACTCTTGTAACTATGCTATCAGGAAAAACACCAACTGAAATGTTTGGAATCGGTGGTGTTGGTCATTCACATACATATTCAAAACTATTAGAAGGACAAGCATCCAAATGGGATTCTGAAATAGTTCTTCATAGATTGCCTGGAGGTAAAAAGGGTTCTGATAAAAGATGGAATATACATATTCATGCGATTCCAAGAACGAGAGGAGATGATGCAGGGAAGGGAATTGATTTTGGAGAAAATCCTGGGGGTGGGTTTAAATTAGTTCCCGATGATTTGTGTGGTAGGACAGAAAATATGATATTTTATCCCATTGACAATGATAATGATTTAGATAATTTTATGGCAAAAATGCAAACAATTCCAAAAAAACACGTATCAGGAGAACTTCGTATTGATTCAAAATTTGATAAAGAAGAAAATCATTTTATTTTCATAAAATATAATCACTACCATGATCAATCTAGATCAGCACCAGCTGAATATGATGGAGAAAAAATACCAATGGACTCTGAAAGTATAGTAGATATGTTTTGTAGAATGATAGATAAAATTGACTTTGATGAACCAGATTCGTTATTTTGGATTTTTGCAGATCACGGAGAGCCACATAATGCTGGTGTTCTTATGCCCCCTCCAGATTCTTGGTTGGCTTGGTGTAGTGTTACAGATAATATTACTAATAAAAAAGTAACTAAAAAGATAATAGGATGTGATGACTTTAAGAATACAGTTTTGAATAGAGTTTTTAATGACGTTACTGGATCTTTACCGAATGATGTTTTAGATGAAGTGGATATGGATAGAATTTATGTTCGTGAAGATGGTAGAGGTAATATAGATCCTAATTATGGAACAACAGTATCCGCTTTGAAGGCTTTGGATGAAAATCGTTATGTACAATTTGTACATCATTCACCAAAAGCACCATATAGAGAATTTCATAATCAACAATGGAGAGCTATTATTTATGATAAATCAAAAAATAGTGTAGAAATAATTGAAAGTGGATATGAAGATCTCATTGAAGAGTTAAAACAACATCTTCTAAATGGACCTTGGGAGTGGTTTTTTAGAGAAACAGAGGATGAGAATGAATCTTGACTGTAAAGTTTATGTTGGAATGTGTGCTGATTTAATTCATCACGGACACCTTAACATAATAAAAAATGCAAAGAGATATGGTGAGGTTATAGTAGGGTTACTTACTGATTCTGCTATAGCTAGTTATAAAAGACTGCCCGCTTTAAGTTACAAAGAAAGAAAAATAGTTGTAGAAAATATAGTTGGGGTTGGTCGGGTTGTGCCACAAGAAACATTAGATTACATACCCAATTTAGAAAAATACAGACCTGATTTTGTAGTCCACGGAGATGATTGGAAAGAGGGAGTTCAAAAGCAAGTTAGGCAAGGAGTCGTTGATAAAGTAGAAGAGTGGGGCGGTATGGTTATTGATGTTCCATACACAAAAGGAGTATCTTCTACGAAATTACATAACCACTTAAAGGATATAGGAACTACTCCTGATGTTAGAAGAAAGATGCTTAAGAGGTTGTTGGAATCTAAACCAATAGTGAAAGTTTTAGAAGCTCATAACGGATTGACTGGTTTGATTGTGGAAAAGACAAAGGTAGGAAATGATGAGTTTGATGCTATGTGGTTAAGTAGCTTAACTCACTCAGCTTCTAAAGGTAAGCCAGATAATCAGTATGTAGATATAACCACTGTTAGTCAAACGTTAAGTGAGATATTTGATGTTACAACAAAGCCAATGATTGTTGATTTGGATAATGGTGGTATGATTGAACACTTTAAATTTACAATAAGAACCTTAGAACGAATGGGTGTATCTGCTGTAATAATTGAAGATAAGATTGGTTCTAAAAGAAACTCTCTTTTCGATAACACTTCTAATCAGACTCAAGATAAACCAGAAGTGTTCGCTAATAAAATATCAGAGGGTAAGAAGTCTTTAATTACAAAAGAGTTTATGGTTATAGCTAGAATAGAAAGTTTTATATTAGGAAAGGGTATTGCTGATGCTGTGGACAGAGCTTATCTATACATTGATAGCGGCGCCGATGGAATTATGATTCACAGTAAGAGTGATGATGTTAGTGAAATACTATCTTTTTGTGAACACTATAAAAAGTTTACGAAAAAAGTTCCTTTAGTAGTTGTACCATCTACTTATAATAGAGTAACAGAACAAGAGCTAATTAAAGTTGGAGTTGATGTAGTTATTTATGCTAATCAGTTGTTAAGGAGTTCTTATCCAGCTATGATTGATACTGCTCAATCCATTTTAGAAAACAAAAGGTCTTATGAGGCTAGCAAAGGTTGTCTGTCAATAAAAGAAGTTTTGGAGTTAATACCAAATGATTAAATTAAAAACAGTTATAGAAGAGAATGGCTGTAATTTCTTTACAGGAGTACCTGATAGCGGATTGAAATCATTCATCAAAGAGATACAGATATCAGAATTTGAACACATTCCTGCAACCAATGAGGGGCAAGCGATTGGAATCGCAGTCGGTGCTGAGTTGGCTGGTATGAAAAGTTGTGTCTACCTACAAAATTCAGGTCTTGGTAATTGTATAAATCCATTAACGAGTCTATGTATACCACACGATATTCATCCATTGTTAATTATAGGACACAGACACACTTTGCCACAACACGAAGTAATGGGTAGAGTGGATAAGAAAATGTTAGAATTAATTGGTTATGAAAACTATATAATTGTTGAAGGTGATAATAATGTCAAGTAGAAAGGAAGCTATAGAACTTATTTTTGATAAACATCCAGATGCTATTTATGTAACTAACACCGGTTATATATCCAGAGCAGTTTATGATTTGTATCCAAAGAATAAGAATATATTTTATATGCAAGGTAGTATGGGACTGGCACCGTGTATTGGGCTGGGTATAGCTCTCAATACAAATAAAGAAGTAATAGTATTGAGTGGGGATGCTGCTTTATTGATGCATTTAGGAATCACTCATACCATAGAAGATAGAAATCTAAGTAATCTGTATGTTTATGTCTTAGATAATGGGTGCCATGAATCAGTTGGTGAGTTTAGGTGTACCGAATTAGAAAATACTTATTTGGGGATTGATGATATAATAAGAATTAGCAAAGATGGAAAGAGGGGTAGAGTTAATTTAGATTGTAAAAAGAATACAAAACAAATAAAGGAGTTATTTAATAGTGAGAGGATTTAATGGTACGTTATTAGTGTGTTCAAAATCTACTAAAGATTTTATGAGTGGTTTTGATAAGGTTAGAGTTGTTAATGGAGCTCCCGATAGTAGTATTTTAGATGAGGTTGGGGCTTATGAAAAGGTTACAGCAATTGGTGGCGGTGCTGTAATAGATACAGCAAAGATATTAGCTAAGAATCCTATAGTATCATATCCAACTACAGCAGCTGGCTCTACAGAAACTTCTTGGTCTGTTTATTGGGATGGTAAAAAGAAATGTAGTATAAAAAGACACAAGCCAAGAGATGTTATTATAGATTCAGAGTTTTTAAATTTACCATATGGGGTTGTAGCTGAGACTACATTTGATGTTGTGAGTCATTGTTTGGATAGTATGAATTCAAAAAAGGCTACAAAAGAAAGTGTAGAATATTGTAATAGAGCTCTGAAGATGTTAAGAAATCAAGGTAATGGTAATGTTGATTTGATAAGAGCTGGTCGTGAGGCAGGAAAGGCTATAGAAATTGCCGGCACTAATTTACTGCACTCTTTATCTTATCCACTAACAGGTATATATGGCATATCACATGGAAAAGCTCTTGGATATTTCTTACCAAAGATTTCAAAGCTTATGGAAGAGGATGTTAGTGATATAACAGAAGATGTAAAAATAAACCTTCTAGAATTTGCTAGAGATATAGATATGGAGTTGGTTATAGACGAAGCATTAAAATACGATAAGATTCACGAATGTGATATACTTATTAATAAGACAGTTTTATTAGAGGTTTTAAAATGAATTTAAAAGACTTAACAATTAAATATGATGTTGATGCCTTAGAGTTGGGTTATACTCAACACTATGCTGATATATTGGAAGAGAAAACTGCGTCTGAATACAATCCAAGAGAGGATTTTGAAAAAGTATTAGAAATAGGTGTTGAAACAGGAAGGTCTCATAGGCTGTGGTTAGAGTACTTTCCTAATGCCAAAATATATGGTTATGATATATTCAAATATGGTGTAGAAGAATTTCATAGATTGCAAGATGGTAATCCTTATTTGGATAGGTCTATTATGTTTAAAGGAGACCAGTCAAATGTTGATGATTTACAGAGATTCTTATCAGAACACAGCGGTGACTTTGATATGATAATAGACGATGGTGGTCATACTATGGAACAGATGCAAACGTCATTGAATTATTTGTGGAATTCTTTAAAGCCAGGTGGATTGTATGTTATAGAAGATTTACATAGTTGTAGCAATCAATGGACTTGGTTATACGAACATAAAGTTATACAGGATGGAGATACTTTAACTACAGATTTATTAAATAGTATTCAGAATAAAGATGATAAAATAACAGAGACAAATTATATTTCTGCTGGGATGTTAAGTAAGATTAGGGATGAGATGGATTGGTGTGAAACAAGAATTGGTGTAGATAAATATACAAATCCAAAAGGACAAACTTATCATTGGCCAACGATGTTATGTTTTATGAGAAAAAAATGAGTAAAGTAGCAGTTATAGTAGAAACGAGAAAACATAAAGCCTTACCTTTTGTTCTCGATAATGTTATGTCAGTTTTGCCAGAAGATTGGGATTTACAGATATTTCACGGCTCTAATAATTTAGATTATATAAATGAAGTAATTTCAGAAAATCAATATTTAGGTGGTAGAGATTTTTTCTGTAATGATTTAGAAATAGACACTATAACTGCTGATGATTCGAGCTTAGAAATTATGCTAACAGAAGATTTTTGGAATAAGGTAGTTGGTGAGACTGTATTGTACTTTGAATGCGATACAATGCTATGCTCAAATTCAGAATATAAGGTTGAGGACTTTGAACACTTTGATTATATCGGCGGCTATTGGGGAAATGAGTTAGGTATGTTAGATAATGATTATACAAGAGTTATGAATGGCGGGTTGTCTATTAGAAAGAAAAGTTATATGCTAGATATAATAAAAAATGAATTACAGCCATATTTAGATAGTGGTGGAAATCCGTGTGAAGATTATTTCGTAACAGATAGAATAAGAACTATACCAAAGGTTAGGGATGTATTAACTTTTTCTATAGATTGTGGTTATATGTATCCATTAAATAACAAAGCACCATTTGGATTACACAAACCGTGGGGTGTAAATCCAGCGAAAGGTCACGGAAAGTATTATAATGAAATTAAAAAAGTTTGTGAAAATGTAGAAGAATTGGAGAGATTAAATGGCTTATAGAAGTGGAGAAACAATGAGATTAGAGGATGTTGATAAATTAGGAATCCATCCAACTGCTATTTTAGACATTGGCGCACACAGTGGCCAATTTTATGGGTGGTCAAAAAGAGTGTGGCCATTTGTTCCTGTTTTCATGGTAGAGGCTAATCCTTTACATGAAGAAAAACTCAGAAATATGACTTTTTATATCGATGATGATTACCTTATAGCTGCTTTAGGTGATGAAGAAAGAGAGGTTACTTTTTACACCAGAAGCGACAAACCACATACAGAGGGCAATTCGTATTACAAAGAATATAATTATTGGGATATACCACAACTGGTGCAAGAAAGTAAAGTAACCTTACAGAAGTTAGATAATCTATTTGAGGATGACGCGGTATTTGATTTAATAAAGTTAGATACCCAAGGTTCTGAGATAGATATATTAAAAGGTGGTAAAAATTTAGTTAGTAAAGCTAAAGCAGTTATATTAGAGGTTTCTTTTATTGAACATAATATAGGCGCGCCAACGGATAAAGAAACTATAGACTATATGAATGATATTGGTTTTGAAGAACGTATTAGTATCGGTGAACACTATGATAAAGATATAGTGGTTCAGAAAGATTTACTGTTTACAAATAAGGAGTTAGTTAGATGAAGAAAGAATTTTTAGATTTAGGTAGACAGCCAATAGCAAATAAGTTTTTAAAGGAAGAAGAAATTAATGATGAGTTCTTCTTTGATTTGAAAGTAGTTTTTGATGAAGAGACTAAATTAGTTTCTATGAAAGACTTTGTTAAGCCAGAGTTAATGTTCAATGAGGATTATAAATACAATACATCATTGTCCACACCAATGGTTAATCATTTCAGAGATACTGCACGGATGTTAGATGAAAGGTTTAAACCTAATAAGATATTGGAGATAGGTTCTAATGATGGTCCTTTTATAAGTAATTTTGATAAATATAGTTCTATGTGTGTAGAACCTTGTGGTAATTTTGCAAGAGTAACTGCTGAAATGGGATATATGACTGTCGCAGAGTTTTGGACAACAGAACTTTCTGGTAAGATTAAAGATTCTAATGGAGAAATGGATTTGATTTACTCTGCTAATTGCATATGTCATATACAGGACTTAGATGATTGCTTTAGTGCGGTTGCTAACTTACTTAGTGATAAAGGTGTATTTGTATTTGAAGATCCTTCATTACTTAGAATGTTGGAGAGAGGTTCATACGACCAAATATATGATGAACACGCACACGTATTTTCTGTAACTGCTTTGCAAAATCTCTTAAAGAAGAATGGTTTAATTCTCTTTGATGTAGACAATTTATCAGTTCATGGAGGTTCAAATAGAATCTATGCTAAGAAACCAAATATACCATCTGATAATACTTTGAGTCCAAATGTATTTGAGAACCTAAAAGAAGAGAAAAGTTTTGGAGTTGACAATTTTGAAACTTATGAGATATTTGCTAAAAGGGTGCGGGATTCAAAAGATGAACTACTAAGATGTTTGGGAAATCTTAGACATAATGGTAAGAAGATAATCAGTATAGGTGCTACGTCAAAATCTACTACTGTATTCAATTATTGTGGTATAGATAGTTCTTTAATCGATTGTATTACAGACACTACACCTGATAAACAGGGTTTACTTGCGCCTGGAAGTCACATACCTGTGGTAGATAGAGAGTCTGTAGATTTGAATAAATATGATTATGCTTTCTTAGGTGCTTGGAATTTCAAAGAAGTTATTGCAAATAAAGAAAGTGAATTTGTAGAAAATGGTGGTAAGTTTATAACACACGTTCCAAAAATAATAATGTTTTCATAAAGGAGATTGATATGTATTATAATGAGGATGATAGAGCACAAAGGTTATTAGATGTTTTTGATGTTATAGATGGACAAATAAATGTTTCATACGTTAATAGCACAGAACACATCGTTGCTTGGCACAAGCACGATATACAATCAGATTATTGGACTTGTATCAAAGGTTCTTTTAAAGTGGGAATGGCTACAGAAGAAGATGGTTGTGAATTCGTTTATTTATCAGATAAAAATCCACAGGTGATTGAGATGAAGCCAGGTGTATATCATGGTTATAAAGCTTTAGAGCC
>Ga0080013_1002618_pt1 | contig 20792 bp, 39 predicted proteins | sample ETNvirenome_6_85_FD_69236 | JGI IMG/M metagenome (GOLD analysis project Ga0080013, IMG submission 69236) | Marine viral communities from the Pacific Ocean - ETNP_6_85 (SPADES assembly) (version 2) | ecosystem: Environmental > Aquatic > Marine > Oceanic | place: Pacific Ocean | collected 2013-06-19 | reverse complement strand
CTTTGCTGTGATCTGGTTCTTTGATCATGACAGACAGGAATACCGAGTTAGCTTGCGTGCATTCCATGATGAGGTCGATGTCAGCGAGATCGCCAAGACCCAGGGCGGCGGTGGCCACAAGAAAGCATCAGGCTTCAGTCTTCCTAGGGATCATCATATAGATGACTTCTTCGCAGATGAGCCAGTGGACACAGAATGAGCAAGAGACCAGAATGGGACGAAATCTGGATGAGATTTGCCAAGACAATCTCAGAGCGCAGCATCGACCCACGCTACAAAGTCGGTGCAATTGTGGTATCGCACAACAACACCCAGGTTCTCTCTGTGGGCTATAACGGTGACCACTCCGGCGGGTCGAATCAAGTTGAATCTCTCGAACCTGGTCAGAGCGGGTGCCTCCACGCCGAGATCAATGCCCTTATCAAACTGGATTTCAACAACCCAGTCAAGAAGCGTATGTACGTCACTTTGTCACCCTGCCGAATGTGTGCCAAGGCCATGATTAACGGCGGAATCAATGAAGTGATCTACAGTGAAGGGTACCGGGATACCTCCGGACTCGATCTGTTGCGTGAATCTGGAGTTTGTGTTCGACAGTTTGTATAGTTTTCAATCGTCTCCATATTTAGTATGATAGTGTGTAGGAGTATTGAATGCAACAAATCGTTAAAAACCAAGCTAGGGCAAATATTGAATTTTTGGCGTATGCCCATGGGTATCGATCAAACGGTATTGCGAACTTGAATCGTGCCTTGAATGAGAGGTCAATTCGAATCTTAGCAGAAGCTGATGAGTTTGATTCAAATGAGTTTATCTCGGAAATTCATGATACACGGAAATTGATTGAATCGATTATGGAGAAGCTTCCTGATGAGGCTAACTCACTGAAGTCACAGCTCAAAGAACTTGGTGAAAAATTACCACAAGACTCCGACATATCCCAAGTGCTCAACAGCGACGATCAAGAAGAATTGAAAAAATTCTCCAAAGAGATTTTGACAGCGACAGAGGATGCCGGAAAGCTAGCAGCAACAATAACAACAGCATTTACAATGGTTGCGAAAAACCTTGAACAGTTTGCCGGGCCACTGGCGTCTAAGGCTTCGCGGCCTATGAAAGCGTTGGCAGAAGAAGTTGATGTAAAACCTGATACCTGGGAGGGAAAGTTTGTAGGAATCAAACAACTGACATCAGCGCTTAGAAAAGCTTGGTCTACTCCTTCGTGGTACGAAGATGCAGTCAAACAGGGTCAACAAAGTGCAGAAGTGTCGGATGACATAATTACAAAAATCATGAGCTTCTTGGGAAACTTAAATGAAACGTCGGATCCGGATGCATTTGTCGAATCAGCGCTTTCAATGTCACTCAACTCATTCATGAAGACAGCGAAAGAGTTAGCTCCTGCTGAAAAGGAAATCAAAGCTGACATCGTCGACACGCTTGCTGCAAGTTCAGAGTTGACCGGAAAGGCAGCTGGAGAGCCACCAGTAGATTCGGCTGCAGGTGATGCCGGCGATGCCTCTAGTGGAGAGCCGACTGGCGCCGAGCCGACTGGCAAAGATGCAGAGTTGCCAGCGTCAGTCATTGCAAAAATTGAACAGGACATTGAAGACATAACCAAATCAGGGAAAATTCCGATATCAAAAGAAGCTCTAACGAAATTGCTCAAAGATCCGGATAACAAGAATTTTGCGAATATCGTATCAAGCGGCAAAAAGGGAACTGCAGCTCGAAGAAAGCTTCGGCTAGCAATTAACAAGATCGCAGGCAAGGCGGTATTTGAAGAAGGGCTTTTGACAGGGCACAGACGAACAAAGCCGAAAAAAGACGACAGTGATGAAATAACAGGATTCGATCGCTGGAAAGATCTTGCAGGAATCAAATAATGAAAAGAATGAAAGAGACAGATGTCAAAGACAAACGTGGAAACATTGTCATTTCCAAGGGTTTGAAAGTCAGGCACAAGAAATCGCAGTATGAATACACTGTGGACAGTGTCGTCAAGGAACCCACCGGGCAGATCACCATTATGCTAGCAGCCCCGGAAGCACCTCGTTTTGACTCAAAGCAAAAGAGCAAAAACGTGCTAACAGGCCAGAATGACGGCAAGGTTCTGTATGAGGCTGATCCAGTGGATGACATGTCGTCTATGTACTACATGCCCGAAGAAGAAGAAGATGAGAGTGATGACGATTTACTGGCAGTTCCAGCGGAAGAATTCGAAAGGGAGTATGAAATCAGATGAAAAGCAATATTGAAAGAGACGTAATGCAAGCGATTGATGATGTGCTACCCAAGAGGAAACCACTTCGTGAGGCATATGTTGTCACTCCTCGTAAGTTCAAGTTGAATACCGAGAAGTTGAGCGAAAAGGTCAAGGCAGCAAGGATTCGCGAATTTGAGAAAACAGTTGAGTCGTTGAATCGGATTAGCGCAGAACTCGATGGAGTTAATGCTGATGATGCAGACAGCGATACCAGCAATTCATTCCGAAATTTGAAGATCGCTGAGTCATATGCAATTAACGATTCGTTCTTGCAAGGGCAGTTTCTTGACAACATCAGCGACCTGAACAGCCAGATTAACATGGACATGCTATGCTTTATGCGGCTCAATCGTGACTTTGGCGATTTTGATTCTTGGCAAAAGCATTTCGTAGCCTGTGCCAAAAGTTCACGTGACGGTTACGTTGTGACAGCATACAGCATCTACCTGAAACGCTACATCAACTTTGTGATTGATACAGCAGACATCGGTGTGCCTTTCTCAGCGATACCAGTCATCGTTCTGGACATGTCAGAAGGATGCTACTACCGAGACTACTTGGACAATGTTGATCTGTACATTTCTAACATGATGCGCGAGTTCAAGTGGGAAGTCATTGAAGAGCGATTCAAAAAATGTGACAAGATCGCAAGGATAATGGAATGAGAAGAAAACTACGAGCAACAAAGTTTAGCCTAAAAGAAACTGCTTATCGTCCATTGTTCGAACAGGATGAGGAGGAACCAGTCGATGACACAGCCGACGATGCAGGTGATGATGAGACGTCGGAAGATGACTTGTTCGGCGATGAGGAAGGTGGTGATGATACTGGCGAAGATGCCGGAGGCTCCTTCGGAGGTGACGCAGGAGGGGCGGACGCCGAGGGTGGAGACGCTGCAGCAGAAGAGCCGGAAGTCGAGGTTTCGCCAGAAGAGGAGTACAAGCTGAGTGATTCAATCGATCAGGAGCTTGATGCACTGTTGGTTGACTTTGAAGAAGAGGCACGAAAATCAGCAGTTGTGAACGTAGGCGAGGAGATCCAAGAGTCGTACTTGATTTTTGAAGAGGCGTCATCAGACATTGATTTGCGTCACTTTGCAGGAAATGTCGCGCGGTTTATCAAGAACTACCAAAACCTGATTGACTGGGAGTCTGTAATCCTAAACAAAACCGAGATGTTTGTCAATAATCACTATGGCGAAGAGACTGCTCGAGCCCTCTTCGATATACTGGAACAGGAATATGACATCCAAAAAGACACTCGAGAAACAGAAGACGCGCCAGACGCCCCCATTGCAGTTGGAGCGTCAAACGCAGGCGGCGGCGGACTCTAGGGTCAAGGCGCTTCTAAACGCAAATCGAAAGAAATCGGTTCATCTAGCTCTGTTTGGAACGACCCATCTCGCACTCAAGAAGGAGTTGGCAGGTCGCGGTCTTTCAATTCAAGCGACCTTGGAATATATTTCATCGCAAATTGCTGATGGCCATCCCCACATGATGAAAATGTTAGACGATCTTGAAAAGAGCAAGCACGACAAGGAAGTCGCGCGCTTAGAAGAGAAGTACACCAAAAACCTCTATGACGTAATTGGTGACGACAGCGTATTTGGAAAATAGCATGTTGAAAAAAGTGAAAGAGTTTGTGGCGAAATACTGGTACTGGCTACTGGGCTTAGTGGCTTTGATCTTGCATTTGGTTCGGCAAGCATTCGAGGTATCGGAGCACAAGGATGTCCTTGAAAATGAAGTTGAAACCAATGAGAAAATTGACAAGATCAATGAGGCGTTTGCTATCAAAATTAAGGCCGCTGAGGTAGAAGCCCTTATGGCACACGATGATAGGGAACTTAAGATCAAAGAGAAAGAAATTCGTGAGTTGAAATCTGCAAGGAATGAAGTTGTTGCCAGAGAAAAGGATAACAATTCAGTTTCAGGTGACGAGCTGGCACGTCGGTTTGGTATCACGTTTGGTGCCGAGGTTGTGGAGGCTGACGATGAGAACGAGTAAGTGTTGTGTTACAGTGTTGTTGATTGGCATAATGGCCTTGCCGGCAGTGGTTTTTGCAGCCCCGGGTGATAAGGTTTCATCGATGGAGAAAGGTGACAAAGCTCCGTTTGCCGGCCTGCTTATGAACAGGCAACTTGCTGACAGGATCGAAGCCGAGAAATCAACGAAGATTGATAAGAAGGTTGCCAAGATCCAGCTGGATTCGGCAGTGTCCAGGGCCAAGAGTGATGCTAAGCGTGACATGGACATCCAGATGGGTCGATATTCTGCTCTGTCTGAAATGCACACCCAGACAGTCCAGGTCAAAAATGACCAGATCAAATTCCTGAGAAAGAACTATCTGCCCAAGGAGTGGTATGAATCGCCGGTTTTTCTTGTAGGCACTGGCATCGTACTTGGTGCAGGCATTATTGTTGGCGGCGCCCATATTGTCAAAACGGTGCGTTGATGGATAGTTAGTACCATGAAAAGGTATCGCCTAAAGCGCAAATCGAAAAGATCAAAAAAGAGAATCGCAGAAAACGGTTTGGGTGCTGTCCAATCGGGCGGTGTTCATAGTGACGTTGCTTATGGAATTTTTGATCGTCCAGGAGCTGAGAAGACAACGCCTATTGTTCCAACCGAAATGGTTGCAACACAGCTTGTGGTTGATAGACCGCCAATTGACGACCCGGATTGGGCGCCAGATACTATTCGCACGTTGACAGCAGCAGTTGCTGAGTTGGCAAAAGACGTGCCGGATGACCAGATTCAGAGATTCTACAAGAAGTGTCAAGATGCACTCGAGAATCTATCAGCCGAATCAAATCTTGAAAACGTAGGTGGGGAAGAAGAAATGACAGAAGCAAATTTGAGAAAAAAAGTGTTGGCGATACTGAAAGAAACTATGCGTGATGACGAGCTAAAACGCCTTCAGCAGCAATTTGATGATGAGTTTGGCCCGGAATATGAAGACGAGGAAGAGGAGGCCGTGCCGGCAACCGAACCGACTTCACTGAAGGACATCGCTGCAGCCACTGGATTTGCAGGCCCGAGTGGTGTTAAAAACTTGCTGTACAAACTGCAATCTCAAATGCAGTATTTCTCAAACGTACCAGACGATGAGCTCGATGCAATAATTGAGTTTGCCATGGGAGAGTATATCGATCTCCTTGAGCAGGCAAAGCTGATCGACGCATCAGATGCTGCTGAGATGTTACAAGCCAAAGAGCATGTCTCGACGCTGCCTTCATTCAAGTATTTTTTGTTCCACGCGATAATGATGCCAACAGCCCAGAAAATTGAGAAGGTTAGCCGAAAAGCCCTTGCAAAACAACTTGATGCGATAGGCGTCCCAAAAGCTGCACATCAAACAGTGATCCATCAGTTGGTTGGTATTGTTCCAAGAAGTGATGCACTCATTGTTGCGAAGCTGCAGTCCTTGGTGAAGTCAGGCAAGATCAAACCCAACCGTGCACGAGAACTGGGTAATGAAATTGCAAACAAGTTCGCAGCACTCCAGAAGATTGCTCGAGGCGGTGATGACTTTGCTGAGCATGCACTGCAGAATTATGCAAAACTCAACAAGGGAAAGCTTATGAACATTTTGAAGAAGGCAGCTAAAGATCCAGACGTTGATGCGGCTTTGGCGACATGAGGTAAGATGAAGGTTTCCTCACTAATGCGCGAGTATTTTGAACCACAATCCGGATTGCTGACTGAAGCACCAGGCCGAGATTTGCCCATTACTGTTACGAAAGAAACCTGGACAAGAAATGACAACCCTGAATCTCTTCGCAAACTGTTCAGATTCAAATCATCAATATCCATGCTATCTTTCATAGAGGACGTGGTGCAGATGCAAGATGAAGTGGGTCATTACGGTAAGCTCTTGGTGGAAAAGAATGCTGTGTTAGCGCATGTATCAACAACAGTATTGGAACGTGTGACTGATCTGGACGTTGAGTGGGCTGCACAGGTGGATCAAATTTATGACGATGTCAAATCAACAGAACTCTGATACGCTGATCATGAGCTCAGAACTCGAGGATCGACTTTCGTATTTGCGTGAAAAACGAACAGATGATGTTCCGAAGCTTTGTTTCATTAAAGTGCCGGGTATCGACATTCCGTTTAAGATGATTGGATGGGACATATTTCCAGACTACATTACAATTGAAACACCGGAATATCACCTTCATCATTTTTTCGACATCAAGGACGAGCTTGATGTTAGCATTTTTGGTGCCACACTCACTATCAATAATACGGCAGCTGTTTGTGAGGATGGCGTTTGGAAGGTTCGGCTTTTCATACATCGCGTTTAGAGACTGGAGGATATTTAGAGTTATGCAAGAATTCAACTTCGACAAATTTATGGATGATATCGAGAAAAAAGCGCTCAAAAACAAAGAGCGAAAAGAGAAGCTGCAGGTCGCAGAAGATGCCTGTGGAAACAGGGACAGGGAGAAGCTGTATCGAGAGAAAGCTTCAAACAGGATTCGGTACATAAAATGAACTTCCTCGATGGTCTAGAAAAGTTAGTCGAGCAGGCTGTTGGTGGTGCCTTCGATCAAGAAGAGCGCCTGCGTCAAAAACGACAGGCAAAAATGGTGAGTCGTGATAGCCTCCATGTAACCAAGCAAAAGAAAGAAGAGAACGTTGAAGAAGCTGAGGATGAGGATGCTGAAGAACCGGACAAAGAGGATGCTTCCAAGCTGTCGGGTGATCCCAAGAAGGTTACAAAAAAACTAGCTAAGAGATCAGCCAAGAAGGAACGAGAAAATCCAGTGCCTGGCACTTCAACTTCAAAAAAGCTGACAAACCCATCAGCTGAAGAGCTCAAGAAGCCTGATTTTCAAGCTATTGCCAAGAACATCAACTTACTGCGAGGCGGAAAGTCAATCAAAAACAAAGAGGTCAGAAAAAACTTGAAGGCTTATATTGATGAGCTTGACAGTCAAGAGAGAAAAGAAGTCCTGATCTATTTGAACAGCTTGGCACAGGTCCTGGCCGGTACAAAATCAGCTGGTGAGCTAACCGATTCACCGCACGATGTTGGCGCAGTAACTAAGACGCCTAAGAAAAAGCCGAAAGTACAGATCTCGCAGTCAAAAAAATCCAATAGCGACGGAGCAATAGTTGTTGGAGCGTCCTGATGTTTCCTCTCGACCACGATGATGATGTCATCTACCTAATTGAACAGAAGAAGACTGGAAAGCATCGACGACAGGACGGCCGCTACGTCGAATTCTTCAGCACGAAATGCCGTGTCGATCTGGAAAATCGTATTGAAGATGCCATCTACACACGAGACAATGAAAGCAGACGGACTGACGCACGTACATATTACAACGGTGTCCTGAGCGTGTTGCGACGCAAGCTTCGACAAGTCAACAAGGAATTGACAAAACGAGAATTGACAGAAACAGTTGTTCGTGAGTCACACCACAAGTCAGACATGAAGTCTAGCTCCCGAATTTTGCGAATGTCAGGAATTCTTTAGCGGGTTTCTTTCTTCACTCTAACATCGTCGCCTCGTGGGATCACACGATATGCGAAAAACATGTCACCAAGAATCGGAGCGAGTCGTTTCCGAATAGCAGCAATGTTAGGCTTGCTATCTTCGTACAACACTAATCGTGTGTACCCAACCTCAGTAACCAGATTTTCCAACATAGTAGCTTTGTCTTCTGGGTTTGAGGATGCTATTGCGACGACTTCAATTGGCGGCATCTGGAAGTTTTCTAAAACCTCCTCAACCGGTGTTGGGTAGCCGCGAGCGGTCAGAATAATGACATTCTCTATTCCCCATCGAAGAACAGCACTTTGAAGTGCACGCGTTACACGGACAATGGGCTCGGGACGAGGTGGGTATGCTGCAAATTCAGAAAAATCAAATTCGTCGTCATCGCCAGGCTCATAGATGGCGTATTCATGTGTTGAAAGCCATTCATCCCCGGATGGTTTACGAACCAAGATTCGTGCACCACTATGAAATAGCGTGTCGTCGAAATCGAATACTACAAGTGTCTTCACTTTCTTCGCTCCTTGTGTATACTTATCCCCGAGCTATGAGGAAATCACATGACAATAGACTACAAGACAAAAATTAGCTATTTAACTGCTAGGCGCAAGTATGAAAAGTTGCTGCGGGAACGTCATCTTGTTGAACAGCGTTGGTCACCCCAGGGATCGCAAGCTGTTGGTGCTTTTGTTAAGCCGTTTTCTGATGTCTTCAAAGCCCTCAAGCTTACCGCCATGGATATTGGAAACTCTGCGAGACTTATGCTAGGCGTGCTTTTGACGTGGGACCCGGATAAGTTGCAGAAAAAAAGAGACAAGTTTAATGAGCGACGAGACAAGTTGCGTACGCTGTGGAATCCAATCATAGGTGACTCACTTAAAGCAATTCAAACTGCAGATCCGCTATTGTCATTTGCCCTAATTCCTGGCGTTTATTTTGCATCGCTTGGCTTAGCCACTGGCATTACCACTGGAAAGGTAGCAGCTGAGGTCATGGCTGGCGAAACGTGGTCGCAGCTGATTAACAAGCTGGAAAGAATGCCAACAGAAAAAAGTGCACTGAATGCCATTCTTAATGTCATAGATGGCGACAAGGACAAAAAGGGAACAAAAACATTGGACAAGCTGTCAAAGCTTTTTTTCGGGGAAAACCACGCCAGATCCGGATCGATTCTAAAAGAGCTAGAAGAAAAACAGGAAACAGAATACGACATGACCAGTGAAGAAAGCTGGCTGAAGAGTTTTATGGCTGACACCGGCTTAGACGATGTCTTCAATAAGATAGTAATTGACTTAGCTGAGGGCCACACAAGTATCATTAAGGAGATAGCTGAATCAACAGGTCGAATGGAAGTGGGTGCACTCTTGGTTGCTGCAACCAGCCCTGAAGATTTCAAATCGGTATTGACGAAAAGTGTCAATGACAAGATCATCGAAGCGGAAGATGTGAAAGAGTTGAGTGGCGTCTTGTCGCAAATCGAGAAGCAAGCCAAAGAACTGGCAGCATCTGATGACTTCCGTGCAAAGCTAGCCAAGACGAAAAATGTGGAACCTGATGCGATGGATGATGCAGCTGTATTTGCTGAGGCTGAGAAAACTGCATTCAACACAGGCAAGATAGACTTCAATGAGCAAGCTGTCAATGGAGATGGGAAGTCGCCTGGCTTGATCAAGCTAATGGAGGAAATCAAGTCGGCCCGTGAAGAGGTGAGTCTAGATAGCGATCTACTTGGACAGCTAAAAAAACGAACTGATCTTCCGGCAGTCAAAGAGTTGTTGCAGATTTACGAAAGTGTTGGCAAAAATTACGATAAGGCTCAACGGGCACTTGCGACAGCGCAAGCCAAGGCCAGCAATTAGGAGAAGTTGATGACAACACAACAGTGGGTTCCAGAGATTTATTACGAAGAAGAGGACGGTGACGGGCTAACTAGCCACATTCCATTTATCGCAGTACCCGATGATGAGGAAATGCCCAAAATGCTTTTCATCTTTGAGTCCCGAGAGACCGGAGAGATTGAACCCGGGCCAGACGGTGAGGATCTGCCTGTAACTGAACTCACACTGACCCAATATGCCAACACTGACACGCTGAAGCACAACCTGGACGCCGTGACGTACGATAAGGTGCGATCAGCTTTGGGACTGCAGCCGCTTATGGAAGCAGTAGAGTCAGGCAAGAAAATAACAGAAAAGATCCGGACTGCTCTTAGCGTGTAAAACGTCTCGGTGTGTGTTATAATGTATCTAGATCATTTCACGATCTGGAGAATAACATATGCTGTACATCACTCGTGAACACGTGGCACAAGCACTGGGATGTATGAAATCATTTCATGCAGATCTTCAATCTCTTCATCACAATTACGATCTAGATTTGATGGGTAATTCCGGTCGAAGAAATGTGCTAATGTCATCTGTCCAAGAGCGATTTTTCGCAGATGCATTGAGCAAAGACTACAAGGATGTCATCAACAATGGCCGTACCGGTGAGCCTGATATTGTTATCGGTGAGCTAGACAAGGAGTTGGAGTGCAAGATCACGACGCCATCAGGTTCAGGTGGGTCAGTGAGCCTTCAGACAGATTACGCAACACTGAAGAAGAAAGGATCGCTTGACTATCTTTACGTCATCGCTGATAAAAGATTTGAAAAATTCGTCGTCCTTCACTATATTGGTCTTACAACAGACGATTTCTCAGTTCCGTGCTTCTCATCCAGGGGAAAATCGAGCATGATGAAACATGTGGCAGATCCGAAGTGCAACATTCTATGGGGCGCAGTGAAAAACAAGAACGAGGTGCAGCTCACGAAGCTCCGTCGAAAGCTAGAAAGCTGTTCAGATCGAGCTGTCAAGCGCCGCGAGAGGCTGTTGAAGTCTATCAAGTATTGGACTGACACACCCATCAACTTTACCTACGAATTCGAGGAAGCTTAATGTACAAAATAGGACAAGTCTTGTGGCTGGTCATGACTTCAACGAAATCTGTGACACCAGTCCAGGTGATTTCGAAAGTGACGCAAGAGAATCTGGATGGCGTGTCTGTCCAGCATATCGTTCATGACACGTCTAACACGAAGCACTGCATTGAAAAGATCAAGGGTCATGTTTTTGAATCACCGGAAGAGGCTGAATCACATTTGTTGTTAACAGCATCAGAACTGATCACACAATTGATTGCGTTGGCAAGGGAAAGTGCAAAAGCATTTCAGCCAAAGAGCGATGTTGAGCAACCTAGCAACCTAAAAATCACCGAACAAGACGACCGCATGGTAGTTGAATTGCCTGACGGTACAAAGGCACGGGTCAATATCCCTGAGGCACTTAGATGAGAGTTTTAGTTATTGATTCACACAACATGCTTCATCGTGCCAGATTTGGATTTGGTGAGGGAGATCACAAGCTGTACTTCAATTTCTTCAGGATGTTGCTAGGTGAAATCAAACGACACACACCTAGTATCGTATATGTGGTTGACGAAGGGAACCCTGAGCAATCACTGGCGCTGATGGAAGGGTATAAGGGAAACCGAGTTCGCCTAGATGATTCACAATTTCATCGCGAGAAGGCTGAGGTTTTTGAGACCGTCAAGAACATAACGGGATTTGTGTACATCCAGCATCCTAACTTCGAAGCAGACGATGTTATTGCGCATGTTTCAACTGTGCTGCACCCAAACGATGATGTGGTGATTGTCTCGTCAGATTCAGACTTCATTCAGTTGATCTCGGATAAGGTCCAGCTCTGGAATCCTCGCAAGAAGAGTTTCATCCCGGAGTGGAAGCATGCCGATTACGTCACATGGAAAGCACTTAGAGGTGACGCCACTGATTGTGTGCCTGGTGTGCCTGGTGTAGGGGCAAAAACAGCTGACAAGTTGTGTGCCAGTGATGAAGTACGAGATGCATTCTTGGCTGCAAAGCCAGGCCGCCGCGAAGCTTTTGATGTTTCGTACGCTGTCATCAAACTAAAAAATGTTCCCATCAAGGGTTTACGTGTCGAACAATCGGATTTCCTTGTAGATAGGCTTTTTGAAGAGTTCTCACAACGGGAGTTCAAGTCGATGACCGGGAAGGCATGGCCAGGTTGGATTCAAAGCTTTACGAATGCTGGAGGAAAATATGTTAGTTGCTAAGGGCAATGGCCCGATCTCAGATGTTGAATTGCAACGTCTTCGAAAAGAGGGTTTGGTTTCTGAATCTGAATACGTCACAACCGCAGGCGATCTGGTGGTCGCCACAAATGCCGAGACTGGATCGTCACGAATTTTGGGAAGAACAACGGATCTGCTTCACGAGGGTAACAAGAGGGTGCTCCACGGATGAAAACGGATATGCTATTCGATTACGATGCGCGCAAGAAATTGCTGGCCGGCGTAGAAAAACTGACAGACGCAGTTAGAATTACACTGGGTCCCATGGGCAAGACTGTCGCTATTTGTTTGGCCGGGCAAGTTCCTCATCTAACAAAGGATGGCGTCACTGTAGCCAATGCGATTTCACTGCAAGATCCTTATGAGAATGCGGGTGTCGAGTTTGTTCGAGAAGCAGCACAACGATCGGCAGCGGTCGCAGGTGATGGGACAACAACCGCCACTGTCTTGGCCCACGAGATAATCAACCAGGGTGACAGGATTATCGCAGCAGGTCATGCAACAACCGATGTTCTTCGTGGAATGCGAGCAGCATCTGACGCTATTTTGGGCGAGCTTGAAAAGACACGCGTCCAGATTTCAAGCGATAGGTTGATCGATGTGGCAACAATTTCTGCGAACGGCGACCGAAATCTTGGTAAACTAATCAGTGATGCTATCAATCGTGTCGGTCCGGACGGTGCTGTGTCAGTTCAAGAAGCGAAGGGATATGATACGTCACTTTCCATTGTTGACGGAACGTACATCGACCAGGGATATGTGAGTCCCTACTTCGTGACCGATGCAGCCAGACAAATTGCTGAGCTAGAAGATCCTGACATTCTTATCATCAATGACGAAGTTTCGTCACTGGCACCTATCATTTCTTCTCTAGAGAGGATTGCTGCCACTGGTGGATCGCTGTTGATTATCTGCAACGCAGTCGGCGGCGAGGCACTGCAAGCCTTGGTGCTCAATCGTATCAAGGCGAAGTTGAAGGTATGTGTTATCAAGTCACCGGAGTTTGCGTCTGCACGTGCGACAGCACTCGGAGATCTCGCAGCTCTGGTTGGTGGCCAGGTTGTTACTGACGCCAAGCGAAACTTGTCTGGTGCAGAACTAGATACAGTATTGGGCAGCACGAAAAAAGTGACAGTCACCAACAGGACGACGTTGCTCTTTGGTACACAGCAAACTGATGACGTAAAAGAAAGGCAAGAGCACACAAGACAGGTTCTAACTGATCCTGCTGCAACAATTGATGACAAGAAGATTGCGGACCGTAGATCCAGACGTCTCAGCGCAGGAATTGCTGTGCTCCAGATTGGCGGTGCCACTGAGTCTGAAATGAAAGAGCGCCGAGACAGAGTCGATGATGCCTTGCATGCATCGAGGGTTGCACTTCGAGAAGGTGTCCAGCCAGGCGGCGGGGTCGCTCTAACGCGTGCGAAAAAGAAAGCTGAGAAGCATTTCCGCCAGAAAAGCTCAACTGACGCATTCGTCGCCGGTGCCAAGGCTTTCCTGTCATCAATGGAATCGCCACTGCGCCAGATCGCAGAAAACTGCAATGTCTCTCCGGATCTCGTGGTACAGAAGGTCAAGCGAATCCCCGATTCTTGTGGTTATGACGGTAAGAACAACAAGTATGGAGACATGTTTGAGTTAGGAATTTTGGACCCACACACAGTTATTGTATCCGCAGTAGAACATTCTTTGTCTGTGGCGTGTAATTTGCTGTCAATTGGGTGTATAATAGCAAAGGATGAGGATGTCTTGTCCAATGCTTCGTTTTTTGATGACGTGTAGGAGCAGGATAGAAGATGAAGTACAACATTCCGATGTATAACAACAAGCAAATTGAGGAGATGGAAGACAATCAGTTATACAATGAAATTGTCAGTTTGAAGCGGTTGATTCAAAAAATCCGAAGGAACGGTGATGATACGCGGGATGCTGAAGAGGAAATCTCCTATCTTCAGGTCGAAGCGCAGAATCGCGGTTTTGGAAAATAAGGAGAGCACATGAGCGATACATCATTTAGCATCTACAATCACGTTGCTAAGGAACCACTTTTGACCCGTGAGGAGGAGGTAACTCTATCGAAGCGTATTGAGAAGGGTGACATGGCGGCGAGAGATAGGATGATTCGGGCTAACTTGCGACTTGCCCTGAGTATTGTCAAGAAGTACACTGGTCGTGGGATCGATGTCGATGACCTGTTTCAGGAGTCGCTAATTGGTTTAGCTACAGCAGTCGATCAATTCGATTGGTCGAAAGGGTTCAGGTTTTCAACCTATGCCTACTGGTGGATTCAGCAAGCCATTCGACAGTGTGTGGCATCAAATGTTGGGCCTATCGCACTGCCTGTGAATACGTTTTCCAAGCTCTTTAAGATCTCGAAGTTTGAGAAGGATTACTTGCAGGAGTTTGGGAAGTCACCGACAGATGAGGAAACTGCCAAGATGTTTGGCACAACGACAGACACACTGAGGTCATTGCGGCAGTCGGCCGCCCGTCCCAGGTCGTTTGATACACCTATGTACTCGGACGACTCCGGCAGCAGAACGCTGAAGGATGTGCTGCCATCAGGTGAGAAGAGCCCCGATGAATTGATTGACGACGCACGACTCGCTAAGACCGTGCGGGATGCCATGGCATCACTAACACCCAGAGAGCGTCTTATCATCAAGATGCGATTTGGCCTGAACACTGAGGACGACGAAAATGACAATGCCTAAAGGAAAGAAGTTTGACAATGGTTACTGTTCCATCTCTGGGATTGAAGCTGCAAAAAACTTTCGACAGATTGCTGTTGCCTGTACTGAAGCTGGCATCAAGATTGGGCCGTCAAATGCCCGCAATGTGCTGTTGTCAGCAATGAAGAAAATCGCGAAGCCTGTTTGTGACAACAACATGATATGTATAAGTGATGAACAGCTCATGGAGATTGCGAGAAATCCTCACTTTCAATTGGGTGTTGCTTCTTTGCTTAATGAGGACAAAGACTGATGGAATGGGAATATTTTTCGAAACGGCGCAGGATTTCGCTTGAGAAGTTTCTGGCGGGTATTACGACGCTGGAAGAGGCAGAAAAGTTTTTTGCAGGCAGACCGGTGAATGCACCTGCCAACTTGGCAGAGTTTTTTGCGAAGCGCAAGAAGGCAGAGGTTAAGGTGGCGACACCAGTTGTATCTGCGGACAAACCGGTTCCGGCATTCAAGCCCAAGCCGAAAAAGAAGAAGACACCAAAGTATGAACAAAAGCAATCAAAATCCAAGTAATGGAAGTTTGTGTATGCTGATTCCTGGTGCCTATTTGAGTTCAAGTACAACGAATCCAAAGCGTATTTTTCTTAAGGAAGAATCACCGGTGACGATTGTAGAACAACGAAGTGATAGTTTCGTAGTTGCCATGATCGATACACAAACCCAAATCTTGGTGCACAAGGACAGTGTTAGAAAGATTCAATAAACTCCGAAAGCGGCTGCTTTTTGTGGGAATCTCTTTGAACACTGTGATGCTTGTTCATAATGTAATCACTGACAGGAACGACATTGCACTGATCAACTTTCTGGTCTGCATAGCGTTCTTTGTCGCACTGACAATTGAGGAAATCAAAGATGACAAACGATGATGTGAAAGCCCTGTTCGAGAAATACATGCAGATCGAGAACGAGATCAAGACACTCCAAGAAGACAAGAAGTGTGTCTTGGCTGACTTCAAGGATCGTGTGTCACCTAAGGTGTTTCGAACAGCACTTTCTGCAGCCAAAGCCAAGGCTCGTCTCAAGCCTCATGAGGGCAATGAGTTTGACCAGGTGATGTCCCTACTCGAAGACGAGCTTTGTGTAGATCAAGTTTGATTAGCCCGACCTTGCAAAAACCTCTTTGACACAGATATGTAGTATCAGCATCGAGGAAAACATGAGCAAGAAACGAAGATTATTGTCTGAGGCTAAGAAGGATTTAGAGCTGGCTATAGTGAAAGCTTTGTGCCAGGCTCCGCTACGACCGGTTGAACTGACTGAACTGTTGGCTATCAATGAGTCCGACTTGATTCGCGATCATGGCTGCGACTTGTACATGGCGGAGAAAGTCGTTAGTCATACCAAGCATGAACAATACCGCATGCGAGCACAAAATCTCTACACGCCAGACGAAGATATTGCTGGCCTGTATCCTGAGCAACCCTACACACGTACGTCTCCAGTGGCTGAAGGATTCTCGGGTGATTTGCGAAAAATCATGTCAGATGCCCGAAAGGTGAAGAGTCGTCTTGTCGGTGCACGAGAAGTTCCGCACTGGTGTGAGCACAAAATCTCCCAGTCAAAGGCAATGTTGCAATCAGTCAACAAATACCTTGCGTATCATGACTTAAACAAGTAGTGGATATTGAGATGTTGACTAAAAAGCAGATTAGATGCCGTGTTCGTTCTCATTTGAGAAGTGCAATTTTACAAGAGCAGATCGTTAAGCTCCGTGTGAAAAAGCTGCTCAAGCAAGAAGAGAAGAAAAAGACAGGCTAGTCAAGGTTGTTATGCACGAGCAAGTATCAAATCGGTTGCCCATGAAGCGCTTCCTGTATGGCGGCCTAGAAGATGCAATCAAAGATTCTCAGTTTTGGAAACAGGACAATCTAGACGCAGCGTTTCGTAGCTCCGCAGTTTATGGCGGCCAGTTTTTCCAAACAGATGCAGCTCAAGTATTGCAACAAGAATTGCAAGAATTCTTCAGAAGTAACAAATTGCCCGTGTCCGTATTTGTTGTGACTCTGGATAGCGATTCCATCACAGACAAACAGCGGCTGAAGATCGTTAATGAAGATCCCAATAGCTTTGTTGTTGCTGCCAGTGCAGGACTCACGGGAAAGAAGGATAGATTTCTACTTGAGTTGCTGGCAATTGAGTCACTAGAGGATTTCAATCCGGACCCGAATGTGGTTGCTGCTGACATTGCCAAGACAATTCGTCATGAACTGGTCCACAACGCGCAGTATGACCGCGTTTCAAAAAGCATGGGCATCACTCGGGGCCAGGCTAAAAAGAACTACGAAGACTGGGGTCTAATTCCGAAACCAGGAGCAGGCCGTGACAAGTACCTGGGTTCTCATATTGAACTTGATGCATTTGGTCATGAATTTGCTGAAAGGCTCGCAGTCGCCTTTGGCGTGGAAAAATCGCTTGAATTGCTGTCGACTTACGGAGATGGACAACTTCAAAACTTGGCGAAGCAAGTGGATTTTGGATATAATTTCAATGAATTCTTTTCCGATCATTCGGATGCGGCTTTCACCCGTACACTGCTCAAAAAGATCAAGAAATACCTGCTAAGGTTCCAGCACCACAATATTTACGAAAGAGTGAAAAGACGCCTTGAGGAAAGAAAGACGAAGATTACAAAAACACGACTCCGACGACTGATTCGAGAAGTGACAGATTGGGAAACCGGAGAGGAACTCATTCGGACCAGTGATATGGGGTCACCCGGCATCAATACGGATTTCGCAGGCGAGCCTCCCCGAGGAGCATCATTTGCTGCTTGGAAGTTCCGCCTTGAAACAGATGTTTTGAGTGATGATGCAATATCAGCTGATGAATCTGATATCCGTAGGTGGTACAACGCCTGGCGCGAGGGTGCCCTTTCCTGGGATGAGACTGTTGATTACGTTTTGGAACTTGCATACTAAGATTCCATATGATTCAACGACCGACCATTCGTAGACTGAAATCTGCAGCAAGAGGCAGGAACCCACTCAAGCTACGACGGGCAATCCAGTCTGCAATAAAGCTAATTGAACAACTCGAGGATGAGAATAGATCGCTTTGGTCGATGCTCGATGAGTTGAAAGAGTCTGAGATTGAAAACCACAGTGATAATCTGAGAAGTGAAATTCAGGATGTCGTGGACAGGACACAGATGCTCATGACAACAAAAACAGGAGAAGCATAATGGGACAAGTAAGAAAGGGAGATAGGGTTCGTGCATTTTTGGATGCGAACGTGACAGGGATTGTTGAGTCAATCAGCTACAAGCCGACACAAGATGGTCTGATGGTCGGCGGCGTGCCACCGGTGATTGCTATCGCAACAATCAGATCTGCTGACGGGCTTTTGAGGAACATCAAAACAACAGAGCTCTATGTTGAAGAAGTGAAACGATCTCGATAAAGATACTTAGATCGGGAGTCAACATGAAGATCACAAAACGACAACTACGCCGAGTTATTAAAGAGGCTACCCATCTTATGACCGAGCAATACGAAGAGTGGGAAGTTGAGTATCCCGATGAAGTCGCTGAGCATGGTCGTATTGTGAGTGCATACTATCCGGGCGGTAACATCAGCAAAATGGTTCTCGAGTTCGAGGACGGCTATGAAGTAATTCAGGGAGATCCCGATGAACCAGACCGATTTGACCGTCCCGGCTATGGCGGACGCAGTCGATATAGCGGCAGGTGGTAGCATTTGGATTCTGTACGTTCTCAAGTGTTCTGATAACTCCCTCTACACAGGCATCACCAATAACCTCAATAACAGAGTAGCACGACACAATACTGGAAAGGGTGCCAAGTACACTCGATCACGCCGACCGGTCAGTGTAGTTGCCAGTCAACCAGCCGGAACAAGAAGTCAAGCTCTCAAGCTAGAATATCGATTCAAGCAGCTCACTCGTTCACAAAAATTGCAGCATGTAGAGAGTCAACTTTTGGACTTCCTCGACTCCGCGAAATGAACAATTCGCACAAAGTATGTACAATATTGTGTGAATGCACTATTTATGTATTATGAGAGAGGGTCAAATGCAAACTATGCATCCAAATGTTCATGTCCTAAGTACGGGATTTGAGCAGCTATACATTACTTCATGGCAACATGCAATGAGCATCGTTGTTGGTGGGAAGGCTGAGATCGTTGAAGAGCACCCATCGGCCACGATTGGCTGTGTTGATGGTCCTATTCCAATGCCAGTAAAAGTTAGATTCAATAAGGGTGTTTTCGCAGGGATGTATCGCCGGCCACGAAAGCCACGAAAGCCTACCCGAAAAAACTTGTACATTCGTGACCGTGGAACATGCCAGTATTGCGGTAATAAGTTGACATATGAGAAGTCAACAATCGATCACGTTCTTCCTAAGTCAAGAGGTGGTGCGGACAAGTGGGAAAACATTGTCTTGGCTTGTGCGCCTTGCAATTCTCTGAAGGGGAATAAACTTCTTGCTGATTCTGGACTAAAGCTCCAGAACACTCCGCGCTCACGAACACAGCTCATGACGAACTAGCAGGATAGTTAGATGTCTGGAGGTGAGCAATGAATCCGGATAAAGAAGCACTAGATCGTGTGATAGCTTATGCGCAAAAAGTGCATGGCGTCAAAATCAAGTTTAAGAACGAAAGTCGATTGATGAAAGTTCTGGGCTGGGTATTGTTTTTCAATTCCGAGTTTATGACAAGGTTCGTCACAGTCATTGGCAGCACAGTCTACTATCCGTCACGGGAGAAGTTTGAAGAGAATCCGGGCTCAGCCGCACGTGTGCTGTGTCATGAGTTAATTCACATTTCTGATTCGAAGCGATTTGGTGAGACACTTTTTCGAGTGAGCTATCTGTTTCCCCAGTGTCTGTCGGTCCTTGCGCTGTTGACATTTGTGATTGGCCCATGGGCTTTGATGTCACTGATATTCTTGCTGCCCCTGCCTGCATTCTTTCGAACGTTTTGGGAGTTGCGTGGGTATGCGATGACAGATGCTGTGACACATAAACTGACAGGGAAGTTCACCGACATGGGCTGGCTCACTGGCCAGTTTACCACCGGTTCTTACTATTTCATGTGGCCGTTCTTGGGTTCTCTCAAGCGCGAGATTCGAAAGAATCGCTATCTCATTTTGCATGGGAACCTGCATGAGGAAATCCCGGAAGCAGATGTTATCTTGAAAGTATTTTTTGGGAATAGTGAATAGCAAACTGATACGTAATTAAGGGAGGACATGATGAAGTTGTTGTTGGTGATGTTTTTAGTTTTCTTCATCACAGTGATTGCAATCATCTCCATTCCAATTGTGTTTTCTGCGTGGACGTTCAGAATGATCGAAGCTTTTCTTGACGGAATGGCCGGCCCACCTGATAACTGGGACGATACATGAAACAAGCTGTTACCGAAACTTACACCGACCTGCATCAAGGAATTCTATCTTCATCACTGCCATTTGAGCAGATCACCGAAACGAATCTTGATGGAATTGTACAGCAGTTTGTAGAGCTACATCGTGAGATCCCTGATCCCGGCATGAGAAACTTCGAGAATGAATTCTGTCAAGACACACACAAAATGGTGAGGGAGCAGAGTCTTTTTGCACTGTATGTGCTGGGAAAAATGGCGCCTGTATTTGATTTTTGGACCCGTGAGAAGTCTTGGGAAGTTTATGATCCCAACTGATCGTGCTTCTGAAAGTGTAACAGAAGCCCACCGGATTGTTTGTGTGCTTCTTGCTGCTGACTAAGGAGCATTCACCTATGGCTGATGCACAACAAACAACAGAGACAACACCAGAGATCTCAGATGGCATTGCTGTTTCAAATCACCGAATTGGGTCCGCAGGAACTGTGATCGGAGATCCGTTTACAAACTCGCTGGGCGAGAAAATGGTGTGGGTTCGATACCCTGCAGGCATCAAGGTCGAAAGATTTGAAGATCTGATTGAGATCGGCATATTTAAGCGTGAACCCACGGACGCCTAATGACCAGATCAAAGAAGCAAAAACTAGGTGACTGTTACGAGGCCGCCGGCAGATTTATGATGTCGAAGGGCATGATGGCCTCAGATCCCACTCGATATCGACTGGTTCACGCCGAGGTCGCCGGCCAGGGTGGGCTGGAGGGTGTGACA